>Ga0224521_1000093_pt1 | contig 31703 bp, 28 predicted proteins | sample CFST0metaG_FD_182731 | JGI IMG/M metagenome (GOLD analysis project Ga0224521, IMG submission 182731) | Peat soil microbial communities from Stordalen Mire, Sweden - C.F.S.T0 | ecosystem: Environmental > Terrestrial > Soil > Wetlands > Peat | place: Sweden: Norrbotten County, Stordalen Mire... | reverse complement strand
TTGAACGATTATGGAAGAGCGTTAAGTACGAATGCATCTATCTCCATGCTTTCGAGGATGGCGTTCAGCTTTACGAAGGACTCGACAATTACTTTACCTTTTACAATACGGAACGGCTTCATCAGTCACTCGATTATGAAACACCGGAATCGCTTTACAAGAAGGCAGCCTGAGTTATTAACAAATTAACACTTATCAACAAAAAGAAAAAAGTAACAAAAAAGAAAAATTTTACATCAACATTATAAATGAAAAACAAACTTAACTTTGATTAAATCCTTCCCTGGAAATGGGGTACATTATAGAACATCTGATTATTAAGGATGGCTTGCATGTTACAAAAAACGTCTTGTGATAAAATTTAAGCTCTTAAATTAGGAAATCTTCCTCTTGAGAATAAAATCACCTATATTTAAGACTTCTTCCTTAATAATATATTACGAATGGACGGGATATTTCATTTCTTAAAACAACTGGTGAATCCCGAAAGCATAATTCTATACGGGGGAGTCTATCTGCTTCTATTTATCGTATTTGCAGAAACTGGTCTGTTTGTTGGTTTTTTTCTGCCCGGGGACTCTCTGTTATTTACTGCTGGTCTGTTTTGTTCGACCGGTATTATCAATTTGCACCCTGTCCTGTTAGTTGTTTTAATTACAGCTGCAGCTGTTGCCGGAAACATGGTTGGTTACTCATTCGGGAAGAAAGTAGGAGCCTTGCTTTTCAAACGCAAATCATCTTTTTTTTTCCGGCAGGAACATCTTGTTGCCGCTCATGAGTTTTACGTTAAACATGGAAAAAAGACTATAATATTAAGCCGGTTTCTTCCGATTGTAAGAACATTTGCCCCAATTGTTGCCGGAATAGTAAAATTGGGCTATTACAAATTTTTTATCTACAGCCTGATTGGGGCACTTTTGTGGGTATGTACTTTGGTTTTAACCGGATATTTCATGGGAAAATACATTCCGTCGACAAAAGATTACCTGGGTTACATTATTATTTTCCTTATTGTTATAACATCCATTCCTTTTATATATAAATCCTTTAAAAAGAAGAAAGGAAAGTGATTCTTTAATCAGGTTTATAATATTCCACCACATTCATAGCAAATCGGGCTGAAGTGGTTCCGGGCCCTCCGCTCATCTCAATCCCATCATTTCCTTAGTTCTCCCGGAGTAGCAGACTTCATGATGCCAAGTCCTGAATTGCCGCCGGAAGGCAACCGGAATGCGGCCATTTCCTGTGTGTTTCTTACTACCAGGATATTCCCTGCCATTACAGGATGATTCCAGGTCTTGCCCTTTATTGCCGGTATCCTTGCGAGTTCATTGAATTGTTCAGGGGTTGCACTTACCAGCGCCAATTCACCTTTTTCCGATAGTATCAGTAATATATCCTGATCAGCAAGAAGTATCAGCTGGCCCCCATAGCGACCTCCCCTCCATTTGAGATCGCCCTTCTCAATATCGATACATGCAAGGGCGGCACCTTCAAAGCCGTAAACATGACCTTTGTGAATGACGAAGTCGTTAAAATAAGGCCTCAGCTTGTCAGATGTCCAGCGTTCATCAATTTTCCATCCCTCTGATCCTTTTCTGATTGCAAACCTCCCTATCCCTTTTCCTCCCGTTTCGCCGACTTCGCTGATTATAAGTTCGTTTTCAGAGAGCACAGCCGGCTGTACTATTGGAACCCCGCCTAGCGGGAGCTTCCATAGAACCTTCCCATTATGAGGTTCAAGGCTTGCCATACCAGCTTTATTCATGAATAAGACCTGACTGACTCCATTTGATGTAAATAAATGCGGCGAACTGTAGCTATCGCCACCATCGGGTTCTGACCAGCGTTGATGGCCATTAATGGTGTTATATGCCAGTAGTTGGCCAGCTATAGCAACCATAACGACACTATCAACTACCAGGGGCGAACTTGTATATCCCCAGCCTGGAATCTTCACATCAGTATCTCCAGCTGCATTACGCGACCATATCACTTTACCGTTAAGCGCATCAAGGACATTCAGGATTCCTGTTGCCCCTAATGTATATATAAGACCATTGCTGATTGTCGGTGTAGAACGAGGACCTGCGCCTGCATGCGAGTCCCAGAACCGTGTAGTATCTCCATGCATCCATACCGGTTCACCGGTATTAAGGTTATAACAGGAAACCATTTCGAGCTTACCACGCTGTTCCTGTGTATAAAGTAACTTTCCATGAATTGCAAAGGAGGAACAGCCAGGTCCAACAGGCCGGTGCCATATCTCAACCGGCGGTGATTGATTCCAATTGGTCCCAATACGGACGCCATGTACAACACCATCCCGATTAGTTCCCCGAAAACCTAACCATTCTGTTTCGGCTGCCAATGTGGCTGAATCCAGGGGAGTTATAATCGCCTTATTGTCTGTATTGGCAAGTAAACGCTCTTCTGAGGTTTGTGCCCACCTCCATGCGAAAAAATGACGCGCCTCCGCATCCATTCCATCAGAACGCAACAATATCCAGAAACCTGAAGCGACCAATATGGTAGCAATCATAGTTGCACGTCGGTAATTGGTTGAGAGGTTACGGCTGACAACGGCCCATAAAACAAAAGCGAAGCTCATTACCGGAACTGAATATACTACAAACATCAATCCCATCATCGATGTTCCAATGGATTTATCAATGAATTTCGATGCAACAACAAGTGCAACTATTATGAGAACCGGAGCGGTCCAGCGTTCGAATCGGGATGCCCTGCTAAAGAAGATCCACCAGATTAAAATCCCTAATCCGCAAATGATCCCTCCAAACAAACCTATAGCAATAGCGGAGGGCACTAAAGCGGGTATGACAAATCTGAGAAGCCACTGGACTATTACAATGATAACACCTGGCCAAAGCCGGAATGGTTTCAGCTGAGAAGAAACATCATTATTCTTAATTGTATTCATTTTCGTAATTTTTTGTCTTAATATTCTGATTTGATTTTCAGATTTGATTTTGCCAGTTTATACTGCATTATGCTCATTTCTCTCTTTTAGAACTGTTTTTTGTCTATCATGGCCTAATTAAGATTCTGCTCCAACTAATAGGTTCCTTCAAGGAGTTGATTAATAACAAATAACTCCGTCTCGAATTAAACAGGAAAAACATTCCTGAATTCCCACGTATGCTAAGCTGTCAATTTTCTGCATTTAATTAAATATCCTTTATTAAACTTATATTTTATATCACTGAATCCTGCTAATTTCAAATTATCAACCACATGATCCAAGGTATATTTATTAAATATATCATATTGGGTATATTTCGCTTTTTTCAAATCATCACTGTGCACCATGTATAAACAGAATGTACCGCCTTTTTTAAGTCCGTATATTATCTTTGAAAATGGCTTATCTAACCGGTCCCAAAAATATATGACATTTATGCAAAAAATCTTATCGTATTGATTTGAAATTAGTTCCGAATCCAAGAAGTCTCCTAAATATAACTCAACCTTTTTATTTTCTATATATTTCCTGTTTCTTTTTGTAGCTTCATTAAACATTAATTCTGAATAGTCTATGCCCGAAACAAAACAATCAAACTTTGAAGATATTTTCCTTACTCCAAGGCCATGTCCGTATCCTATTTCAAATATTCTGTCGTATGCTTTAATTTCAAGTTCAGATATCATTTTGTCGTAAGTGGCTCTGTTTCCAAATATCATTAATCTGGATATTAATTTACCAGGCAATCCTGTTGGCTTTCTGAATTGGCTCCCCATTGATCTTAGAATATTTGTCATGAACAATATGGTCAATTACCGGTTTCAGGTGTCCGTACTGATCTAAAGTTACAAAGTATTTTGAATATAGTCAGACGGCCAATAACTAAACAGATGAGAATGTCCAGGTTTATCAAGAGTTATTATTGAAGCTCTTGGCAGCAAGCTACGAAGAACCGGAACGAAGTGGAGTTCAGCGCAGCTAATCTTCGATCCCCTAAGGTAAATTCTTAATGCTCACTGACTCTGCAGCAAGCCCCTGATAACCGATCCGCCACTTGGCGAAGGGCTAGGCGAAGCCAATGAGCTCGCGGGGATCCAATTGCAATAACTCAGGCTATAAGCTAATAAGCGACCTGATGTGTTTTTACTTTGAGTCGTTAAAACCTAAAGCTTCAAGTGCCCCTTTGTAATAATCACCTCCAGATCCTCCTGTGTTTTTATGTTGCTTTACGTATGAAATTAATTTTTCTTTTATAGTAACTGATTCAGGAAATTCCTTGTTTGTCCAGAAACGTTGCGATTTATCAAAATATCCAATGCGGGCTAAAAATGATATGCCATAGTACTGTGCTTCTTCTATCGAGCTGTCCTCAGGTATAGCTTTAAAAGAACCATCGGGCTGTAATGAAACAGTTAAACACCATTGAAGCATTTTATCAATTTCATAACTCATTTCATTTTGTTGCTGATCATTTACCTGATGCCAGCCATACTTAAAAAGTGTGACTACATCCATGTTATTATGATTCCAGTATTCATTTTTCCACAACCATCCGACCGGGTAAGGAACATTTTTAACAACAAAAAGTGTGGCGATTACTTTATCCATATCAGGCACTTTTCCCTTCAGATAGGATATAGTATGAAATGTTGTACTTAAATTGTCAACAAATTCGATATGCCCGTTACGTATATAACTTTCACCCCACCAACCTGTTACGGGATTTCGCAATTTATTGAACAACATGTTCAGTAATGATTTTTTAAAGGTCGAATCAACAGTATAATTCTGAGGACTGCCTTTGATGATCATCTCTAATAATGTAGCATGCATTTCATTATACTCCCGGTCATTATCAACACCAGTTTTTCTGATGTCGGAGACAGAAATTGAAGTGAGATAATTCTCCAGTTTTTCAGGGGTATTTATCCGATCTAAAAATCGCGGAAGCGGATGAGGTGCAGGATTATCGCCGGCAGTTTTTTCGAGTTGGTTATAAGAAGCAACCACTTTCAGAAACCATTCATTATAACATCTCCCGTAACTATCGTCAGCGGAATCTTTTACTCCGATACTAGTTTGTGCTTCAGGATTTGAAATGGCTGCTTCCAGTTCATTCAATCGTTTGTTTATAAGAGCGAAATCGGCAGAGGAATACAAAAGTGATCCGGCTTCATATAATATCTGATGAACGCAGGAGGTGTTATAACCTTTGGCTTCTAATTCAAATACTTTTTTGGCAAGGATTTTAGCTTTTATGGCTGCCTCACTCCTTTTTTTTACATACAAGGAATCGTAAGAAATAAAGTCTTGCAGTAATCGCTCACTTGCATGCAAATCAGATTCAGGGACAGAAACAATTTGGCCTTTGGCAAGAACAGAAAGAAAGATAAGACATCCGACAGAATATTTTTTCATTCCAGATTTTTATTTACGTGAAAATACTTCATTTCAATTTATGTCAAAATGGTTTTTAGGTGAACGTGCAATTTTTACCGGCAAATTAAGTTTCAGTGAAATTAAATGCCATCTTCAATAGCTTCAGTTCTATAATTTATTCAACTACATCCAATCTTGTTAGTTTAAGTTTTAACCATTACGACTTAATTTAATATAATCCGCAGACAAAGTTTTATGCTGTTAGTTCCGATGATTCGCAAACAGGAAATGATCTATTTTTTTATCGTATTTATTAAGACAAAAGGAATAGTAAGTTTTATACCTCCCAGTATTTTAGACTGATCGTTAAGCCGCGTTTCAATTATATCAAATATCTGTTCCAGTTTATTCTCAGGCAGTATCTTAATCCACGAATCCATAAATGCTAAACGGATAAAATAGTGGTTCAGCATAGCTGTGCCATTGGAAAACCTGTAATTAAACTGGTCATGTTCTAAATCCTTGATTAAAAAACCATGACTCTGAATCATTGAAATCATTTCATCGAGAGGGCGTCTTTTTTCATAGATATGATTATGTATCAGGCTGATCTCTTTCCTCATATTCATTTCAGATAATATGTTCTCCAATTGTCCGTAAAACTCAAACATAGATTTGTCCAGGTTCATTGTCTGAATAAATTGCCCGCCCTTTTTTATAATTCTGGAACACTCCTTTATTACCTGATTAATATCCCTGACATTGTTTATGCCGTTATTGCTTACTATTAAATTCACTGAATTGTCCCTTAGGGGAATAGATTCCGCAACCCCTTCAAAGATTTTGATATTTGTTATACGATAGTAGTCAATTTTTTTCTTCGCCCTTTCAATTGCTTCTGACCATGGATCAATTCCATAAACCGTTGAACTTTCTCCAAGTCTGAGAGCTATCTCAGTTAAAGGAAATCCGGTTCCGAATCCAATATCGATGGCTGAAATATTTTGTTTATAATCAATATATTCAAGGAGTTTAAGACCAAAAGGTGCCGACCAGACTGAGCATTCATCAGCTACATTTACATACGCTGTAAGATCAAAGTCGTTGCTTAAATATTTTTTCATTTATATGATTTTATTACTGGAATGTATTCAAATTCAAGGACATCTATCTTTTCTTTTTAGGTAGGCGTTGCCACATCGTGGGTTGGAAATACAAAGTGAAAAGTTTCCAGAGTTAAAACTTCAGTCTTTTGCGGCTGCCCCAGCGCAGCCAAACAAATCAGTGTAAAGATTAAAGTAATATTTGTGCAAAGGAGATTGCAAGACACCCCCTGATGAATCGGATTTAACCAAAATACACTAAAACAAATAGTAGGAATCATAACTTAAGATGTAATCATATAGGTTTCTGGTCTCAGTACTGAATAGTTCGCTTGTGGTCTTAAGCATATTTAAATATAAGTTCCACTCCGTTGGTTTTCTTAAAATTATCGGGAAAACCTGATTGATATCCAGAGTTATGGTTTTGTCAGGTATCCATGAATCGTCGGAATAATGACCCTCGTAAAATGTTTGATATGCAATGCCGAGATATTCCATTAAAATTTTCTCATTTTTTATTGAAATAACGGTAGTAAAATTACAGGTACTTCCGGTTTTAAGATTTAAACTGTTTCTAAAAATTATCTTTCCGTCTTCCAGGTTAGAATATATGTAGGAAGGAACTAACCCATAATTTATTGTCAGCCATTCCAGAGTTCGGTTAAACAGTTTTTCTTTATTAAAATTCACAAATTTGTTGAGAAATGAATAATGAACCTGTTCGCTTTTATCAAAAGGCAAATCGGGATATTTCTTTAATTCACTTATTGTCTCGTTCCATTTCATTGCTATTCTTGAGAATTCGGCTTGTATTATCTCCTTGTCCAGCATCTTTTTATAGAGGATGGCCTTTTCTGTGGAATCTGTTTGTGCAAATAGGTTTGAACCTAATATCAGGATTAGGAGAATTAATAATTTTTTCATAGTCTTATGTCTTTAAAAGAATGCACATTTTTCATGCTGGTGAATACAATCACTCTGTTTTTTTAAATGAATATGGAAGCATATCTCCAACACGCTGATTCATCATTTCACCTTCCCAGCTTATGCCTCTTTTGGACTGATCAAAATATCCGTCTTTGTCAAAGTAAACTTTCTCTTTAAGAAAAACAATCCAGGATAATCTTGTACTATATAGTATGGTCAGGGTTTCAGAGTATTTAAGAAATTTTGTGTTTTTATTAAGCGAATCCGCGGGAGTATCTTCTACAATGTCTTTATAGTTGAGATTTCTGCCACTTGAATTTTTGACCTTAAATCCCGCTGTTTTTAAGTCATCAGCCCAAAGTGCCCTGAAAAAGTGCATTCTCGATCCCCGATAAACTTCATTTCTTGTTTCTTCATAAAGATGCTCCTGTGTTTCACTAATTCCCAAGTCTTCATTGAAGATCATGTTCCCTGCAAAAAACATAGACCTGTCTTTTTTACAATACTCAAATTTATCGAGATAATAGGTAATTTTGTACCCCAGTGCACCGTTGTTAATAAGGATTGGCTTTGAAGCAAAAGCTTTCAGAGTATCATGATCGGAGTTATAATTAAAAGTAATATCGTTTTCATTACTTATTTTACATTTCCGCGCGTTTACTGTTGTTCCAAGAAATATATTTTTAAACAAATTCATATTAGCTTTTCTTCTTCTGGCAAGGGATTTGGAAGCAATTACAACTTCCTTCACTTCATATACTTTGGGTGTCATATAAACGATTAACGGTTTATCAGTCGAATAATCCGTCAGAGTGACAGAATAATATCCTATAGAACTTATAGTTAATGGCATTGAAGCATTTTTTGAAATGTCCAATTCAAAATTCCCATTCAGATCTGACAAAGTCCCGGCAAATGTTCCGTTAAAATAGACTGTTGCTATAATGGGAATATTAGTTTTATTCTCCAGAACATTCCCTTTAATAACCTGATTATAAGCAACTATACTTAAACGGGTAAACAGAAGGATTAAAATAAATTTTTTCACAGAATTATAGTTTAAATCTTGGCCTACATCAAAGATATTCAGAACAATATTTAATTATCAGTCTTTTTATTGAAATCCCATACTTATATTCTGTTTATCGTCACCAAAGAAAAACTGAGTCTCTATAAGTTTGTAATAATCATTAACCAGTTCTAAACGGACTTATTATCTAAGCCTCATTTGGATTTTCTCCTTTTGTTTGGATCTCGGCATTAAACAAATAACTCTTTGTACAAAAACTCTACTGAAACGGTTTCATTCTCATCCGGTTTTAGGACTAAACCATAAACGGTTTTTGTAATAAAGCCTGTGTTGCAAATTCAGGTTGTTTTCTCTACATCATTAAAAGTAAATTATCTTCCATTAAGGTAGCTTCCTTATCATTCCTTAAATTTAGTATCCCGGATTAGCGGAGAGTTTTTATTTATTTGTCTTGCAGATGTATATTACCTTTTTATTTGTCACTTCGTTATCAAAGGCCTGATCAGTGGAATTAAAAGTATTTATATTATTTCCTGAGCAATCATATAGGTTAATCTGCTGAAAACTATTACATAATGGGTCATTCATTAAAGAATAGAATACTGTTTGTTTATTATAGGCGGCTTGGAAGATTGATATCTGACAAGTACAATTTGTAAATGAAGCTTTTATTTCCTTAAGCCATGGAAGGTCTTCAAGCGGATTGCTGCAATTACATACTTTATCAACTTTTTCACAGCTTAATATCAGAATAAAGGTCACAAAGATAAGGAGGCTCTTTTTCATGATTTCAGGATTTGGTTTATTGCAAGTAAAACAATAATCATACCAAAGGAGTATAAAACGGTCAGAAGTTTGTCTGAATAAATTTTGTCATTTTAGTAAACGGATTTTAATCAGTCAATGGCAGGCTTATTTATGCTAACGGTATTTGGTTGAATGATACTGCTTGCAACTATCGTCAAGAGGAGCCCAATGAAGCTAATAGGACGAACTGAGCTCATCGAATTCCGCCGAGGCAGGATGAGAAAATTAGCAAAACGATCAGTATTATGGGCAGTTTTTTAATTTTTTATACCCGGTTTTCCAAGATTTTACGACTTAATAAACAGCATAATCTAACATTAGTGTGATGATACTGACACTATCATTACTGACAATTATCGGATTAATGCCACCTTGTCCATCTGAGCTGTTAGCGTATAGTTTATCACTTTCTTTTATAAAAATCGAATACCTGCCAGTGTCAACGGTTATCTGGAAAAAGCCATCCTGGTCAGCATCGCATTGTGCAACAAATCGTGAATACACAAAATTATACATTGGACCCCAGTCGTCGGCCTCGTTTTTTGTCGTATAATCATAAATCATTATTGATCTGCCTACAGGATAAGTTCTGCAGGAAGTGGATGATGAGCCTATCATAGGCATACAATTTCCATCTTTCTTCAACAATGTCCCGGCTACACCCATTTTTATGGAGACTTTTGAAGCATTCCTTTTTATGAGTTCTTCAATATTAATCAGTTGAAAATTATCATCCCTCTCCTTCTTCTTTTCGCAAGAGGCTAACAAAATCAAATTCAGGAAACATATCAAACATAAAGCTTTCATGAGTTTTTGTTATTTCCAAGACTTAAGTATTAATCTGATAGCTAAATTACTAATCTTAGTCATAAAACTGTCAGTAAATGATAACCAATAACTGCACCGTGGTTTTGTTAAGTTCTTTGCCCTACTGAACAATCTCAGTCGTTCGTGCGTGCCTTACACTACGGGGTTGACGACTTTGTCCCGCAAGGATGGAGGGCAACAGAGACGACACGCTGTAAGGTAGGACGATCCTGGCGAAGCAAATTAATCAAACTCTCCGAATCATTAGCGGGCTTTTTTGTCAAGATCTAAAAGTGCATAGATCAAATTAATAGCCAGATCAAGCTGAAAATCAGTCATATCTCAAAGCTGTCACAGGATTAATACGTGATGCCTTATAAGAATGGAAAAAACCAGTTACAACTGCACGCTAATAAAGCAAGCAAGTGTTATCCCACGCCTGTCCGGGCAATTAAGCTGGCATTTTCTCCAATCAATTGTTTTGCGGACTGGAAAGCAATGAGGGTCAAGCGTAGAAAATTAATCATGATGACGAAGTTCCTGTAATCGCGCAAAACTTAAGTGTGAAATGAATAATCTAAATGGCAGTTAGTCTGTTTTTTCGTCGGCCATGAAACCTCCCGTCCAGCAGTTTGGATGAGTTCTCTACCCGACCCGCCATAAGTTTCTGCCAGGGCCTGGATGAGATAACCTGTCACACCTAAGGCGCGATTAACCAACTCATTCCAGATAGGGCTTCATTGTATTTTCTTAATCTCGATAGAATTTAATTTTTTTAATGTCTTTATTGTCTCGGTTATGCTTATGTCTTGCCGTTTATCAAGGGGTCGGTCTGAAACAATCAAGGTCTCCTTATGAAGGTCTTTGAAGTTTAGCGACAGTATATGTGTGAAAAATCCTGATTTGGCTTCAGAAACTGTCAACGCGGGAATGTGTTTATGTAACTCAACCGTATCAATAGAATCATAACTTGTTTCCGTATAAGAATCACCAATTCGTTTAATGATACATGTTCTCGTGAATTCAATATCTCCAATGGTTTTAATCTTTTCATTCTCAGATCTGAGCTTGAAACGAATAAACAAGGAGAATCCGAGCAGTACAATCATTAAAATCAAATTTGCCTCTGCAATTCCAATATTGAATAGCTGATGTATAAGAAAAAAGATTGGGGCAGAGATTATCGCAATTACAACAAATAATATATTCAAGCGTCTTCTGCGCTTACCAATCAAGGCAGGGTCATAGTGATCAACACGAAAAATCCTGTATTTACTCATGACAATTATATGAGGAGTTTGCGTTCGTTCCTTTTAGCAGAAATATGCGAGCTCACCTACTTAGTTCCGCCATACTGGACTATTTCGGTCGAAGTCCGTGAGTAATTAACCATGCAGTCTGAGCTAACGGTTCTTTGATTTTTTTCCTGCATTTAACTTGTCAGAGTAGTCCATTATTTTTTGTAATGTTCATATCAATAATTTTTATTCAACCAAACAACAATTTCTTCCCAACTTTCAACAGGTATCCTGGCATGGGTGGCGTTTTTCATAACAAAAAATTCCTTTTTGTTGCCAGGAACAGCATTATAGAATTCTTTCACTTTATCTATATCAAATAATTCATCTTTATCACCAACACCTACTAACACAGGAATATTCAAGTTCGCCGGAAGTCTGAGCTGTTTGACATCCAGCATTGTTAGAAAACGAAGAGTGTAACGAAAATTAAACAGGGGATCTTTCGAGACAGTCATGCCTTCTCTATAATATTCAACAACCTGGTAAGAAGGACGGAAAACTGAACTTGCAAGAATTTTAGTTTTTTGAAAAAATGTAGGCGGTTTTGTCAGACCTTTTTTGCCTTCATAAGCTCCAGAGAGTAATATTAATCCTGAAACCTCATCCGGAACGGCATCTGTTGCACATATCGCAGAAGCCACTCCCAGGCTATGCCCCAGAATAATTACTTTAGAAAAACCAATACTTTTAATGAATTTCACCGACTCGGCTAAATCAGCAATCCATCTTTCTTTATTTGGGCTATCTCCCCGGTTTCCATCCGATAAGCCATGTCCTCTGTAATCCAGACCAAATGTAGTATATCCGCCTGACGATATTGGTCTACCAGCCATATCATAGGCTCCGCTATGTGCAGTAATACCATGAAAAATCAAAACGGCAATATCTTTTTTTGCGGGTAAAATACTATCTGGATTCCATCTCCGTAAAAAAAGAGTTTCCCCATCTGTTGTAGTAAACTGATCATGTGCTTCTTTAAAGTTCTGCCTCAAATTAGCAGCTTCTTCAGGAGAAATCCCAATATGATTTGTCTTTGATTTAGTTGGAAGAAACGCTAATATCAATCCAAAAATAAAAATCACCGTAACCAGGGAAATAATAGAGTATAAGACCGTTTTAAATATTTTCTTCATGTATATGTTTTAAATTATTTCTTATTTAGAAATAGAAGTATCCTTTTTTTCTATCTGAGTTGAGAATTTTCAAATTTCTGTTTAAAATAAGGGAACCAAAATACAATATTTCAGACAGGTTTTTATATCCATTCCTGATTCTATTACATTCAATTAGTTTTCAATATTCAAAGTGTGTTGAGTTGCCGCCTGAGCTTCCCCGATCTGAGTGTCGTGGTCGGCCGAAGCCAACTGATGAGACCGGTCTTGCGGGACAACGAGCTATGCGATGCTAACCGAACGAAGTGAGTTCATCGAATTCCGCCAGGGTGAAATAAGATAATTAACCAAACCTTACCAGTTATATTGCGCTTTTTTGATCTTGCTGATAACTTCGTGATTGCCCTTTATGATGTTGTGAGTTTTATATTACTTTTTGCCGGCATTCGTAATTCTTTTAATTTCTTTTGCGATATCCTCAGGTGAAAGAATAAAATCTATACACCCGCTTGCTATTGCGCTTTCCGGCATATCTGGTTGTGCCGCTGTTTCCGGCTTCTGAGCAATCGTAATGCCACCTACTTCTTTAATTCCGCATAAAGCTTCTGCTCCGTCACCGTCATAGCCAGATACAATGACAGCAATGAGTATACCATCCCAGTGCTTTATAAGTGAACGTAGAAAAACCGTAATCACATCGGGCCAGCCCCGGGGTTTTGATATTGGTTTTAGGCGGAATTCATCATTTAAAATATGCAAGTCGTGCTTTTCAGGTATGATAAACACATGGTCAGGCTGAATATCCAGTCTTTCCGTAATCAGTTCAACTGGCATCGTTGTGTGGTGTGGAAGAATCTCATGGAGAGAAGTGGCTACAGTTCTCAAATGATTAACTATGACAATAGCAACACCCATATCTGCAGGCAGATTATGTAGTAGCCGGGTATAAGCGTCGAGTCCCCCAGCTGAACCGCCTACACAAACAATTGGAAAATCTTTCGCAACACTCTTTGCAATCATTTATAATGACTTTATAGGTTAAAAGATATTACCGTCCTTAATTTCAAAGATAATAGTTCTTCTTATGAATCCTAAATTTAATTGATCCTAAAAAGTTGTTTAGAGAATCAGTAAGAAAATTCATGGCCTGGTATTTGAGATTCCTGATATAATTGCAAAGGTACAATATCCAGATAAATGGACGAGAGTTGTCATGTCACGATAAAATTGTGAAGGTGTCGAGCAAAAATTGTGAAAAGTTTATTACCACAACCTTCCGTGTTAACATTTGTGCCAATTTTGAATTTAATCAAATACTAAAGTAAGGATATTGTCCCAGGTTATATGATCGAGACTTTTGAAAAAGCTGTGATTAGCAACTTACATTACCCGTAATTGGCTATATGCGATGTCAGCATTTTTTGCATTTTATTTTGATCTCTGAACTATATTCCTAAGTTCCTTAAAAGTGGAAAAAGGCACATTTTTAATAAAAGGGTTTGCCAGCCACGCTGGTATTAATCCTCCAGGCTCTACATGCATTTGATAGGTTAAAGCAGTCTTGTCCGTGTCAATTGAGGTTAAAAGCCAATAACCATTTGTTTTTACCATTCTGACGATTCCTTCCTTGGGCTGAATATACTCAGGTATTCCTGTTACAATTACCTTAACTTGTTCGCTGTTAATTTCTATATATTGAAAGCGGTATACCATATCCCGGTTTTCAAAGGGAAAGGGTAAAGACGTTTCTATATAATAGTACTGGTCATTATCTTCCGATTTAAGTAATTTTACTGCTTTGCAGTTAACAACCCAATTGTTAATGCTATCCGTGTTTTTTAAAACTTCAACAATATTTTCAATCTTGCAACTTACCTGCATTTCAGCTTTAAAAGCATTATATTTTGAACCTGATTCGGTTTTTGTATATACTTTAATTCCGGCTTCTTCTTTCACAAGATTCCAATTTTCCTGGGCAGATGCTCTAAATGTTAATAGCAATACTATTATGGCTATCCAGAATAATCGTTGTTGTATTCCTTCAATATATGTCATTCTGCTTACTTCTTAATTGATTTATACATATAAGCTGAAATTATATTTAAAACCAGAACGGCATAATGGCCAGGCGGTTCGGTTAACCTACGTGCCAGCAGTCAGGTCAACTTAGCCTTCCTGGTTTGCATTTGTGCCAATTTTAAAGTTCCCATCTACTAATTTGGCTTAAAGACCTGGAATAAATTGAAAAACTTTGATAAACTTATTTACTTTATTTTTGCATTAATATGAAAGTATTTTTGCCAAAATTCTAATACCAATCTTTAATATGAAGTCTTGCTAAGGACAAAAATCATCCATGGTGCAATGCTTAATTCTGAAACCCAGTTATAAGGATCGTCTTTGTACCCCAGCGGCTTATAAGTTGCATCTAAAGTTAACCCGGCATTTTTAAATAATTTATGATAATCAGGTAAAGTCCAAAATATGTCTTCAATTGGTCTTCTGTCTTCAACATCAAGCATAATATCGCACACAATATCCCCAGTTTTGGCATTCCAGTTATTAGGAAAGTCCTTAGTTGAAAATGACGCCCATTCATTTGTATATAACTCTGGGGTTGCGTCAAGACAAATTAGTTTCCCGGAGGGTTTCAATAAGTCACGTAGTCCTGATAGTATGAACGTTCTATTCTCCCAACCAGTAATATTGTCAAATGTAAAAATGGATTGGACCAGATCATATTGGTTACTTCCAAAATGGCTATAATTACCATCTGAAACAATTTGATAATCACCAGAAGTGTCAAGTTTTCTAGCAATTTCAAGCATGTCATTGGAATTGTCGATACCAATAACATTAAATCCAAATTGTTTTAAGAATCTGGTTGATCGACCAGTCCCGCACCCAAAATCTATTGCATTATTACCAAAAACATGTGAAGTAATTATACCAGGTAGATCCCGGTATGCCAAATAATATGTATTTGGGAATTCAAGTTTAGAATAGGATTCTGCACGTGTCTGGTTACAGTAGGTGTTATCAAATTTTGAATCAGAAGTTATCATAGTTTACATAAGTCAGAAATGTGATATAATTTATTTATTGAATATATACATACTTTAAAGATATTGAATATTTTGAATCATGGAGTCCATAGAAAACATGTTCATTGCTGTAAGCATTCATGATCGTTCAATTATCCGATAATTGTCTCACTTTAAAAAAATTGTCCAGCTGATCGGCTTAGCATGAATGCTAAAGTTCCACTGGTTTAGTTGAATTGCTTTATGTCTGCCTTGTAGGTACCGGGATACGGCATGCGTTTTTGCAATCCCGTTCCGATAGGTGGACGAATGTTTGGTGTCACAATACCAATGTCAGGGTGGCGTTGTAAAAATCATGACCCTCCGGCAAGCTCATGGTAAGCTGAGCGTCAGCCGGCAGCCCTATTAACTTTGTCTCGGCAGCTGGATCATCCCGATAGCTATCGGGACGGGTGCACCAAGATATAATAAGTAGATTAAATTTTACACTCATAAACTTGCTAATGCAGTTCGTAGTAGTCCTGGCTGACGAAGGCAACTGAGGCGCACTTTAAGGTCGACTAGCTCAGTGAAACTAATTATCCATACCATCCATGTTATGATTACTTCTTTTTTTTCAGGAAATAATTTTAATCTCAAGAGAACAATCCCAGGAGATGTAAGTGATTATCTCGCAAAAAAGAATTTGTCAAGGTCATAAATCCCAATAGATGAGCAGTTGTTGTTTAGCTGAAATGACTTTGTTATGGTTACCTGTTATTTATTTTTTATTCCCTTGTTTTTCAATTAATTCTTCAATCATACCAACTGCAAGAACTGGTGCATCAAATTTTGCATAGTGTTCTTTCAACTCTTTTGCTTTTTGCTTATAAGATTGATCTGACATTATCTTTCTATAAGCTTTCACAATGTCTTTTGAAGTTGGCTTTTGTTTCCTTAAGTTTATACCGGCTCCAGAGTATTCAAGTCTGGCTGCCACTTCCATTTTATCTTCCGTAGCACCAGCAATTATTATTGGTATCCCGTAAGCTAAAGCATTTTGAGTACCACCAAATCCACCATTTGTAATTAATAGATCAATGTGGGGTAAAAGGTTTCCAAAAGGAATGTAGAGTTCAGTATGTACATTCTCAGGTAGATTCATTATTTCTCCCTCCTTTACTGGTACAGCTATTACTATGATTTTCTCATTTTTCAATGCTTCAATTGCGGGAAGAATCAGATCGTCATGATCTTTTGAGACTGTTCCTTGATTAATTAGGACAACCGGAATATCTTTCTCAATTTCTGACCACCATTCCGGTTTTTTATAACTAATATTGGGGGGGGTAATAATGGGTCCAATAAATCGGAGTTTAGGAGGAAATTCTTCTCGGGGATATTCAAAGTTTGGTATTGAAGTATGTAAAAAAAGATTAGCATTTTCAAATTCTTTTTTAACAAAACTTTTACCTGATACAGGTAATCCAATTCTATTTCGTATTTCCTCTCCATATTTTTGTACATCATTGAATAGTAACTTACTAAAAAGCCAGCGTAAAATATTGTTTCTCCATTTCGATAAGAGAGATTTCCCAGGTAATAATCCTAGCCCGAACGGAGGGATGTTCTTTCCGGGTATATTTAATGGTAGTACAGATATCCGGACACTTGGTATGTTATAAAATTCTGTAACCCATGAACCAACAATAAGGAAAGTGTCACTAATGATTAAATCAGGTTGGAAATTATCAATTTGGCCTTTCAGTTCCTTTATAAGATCAGGTACCGGATCAAACATTACAAGTTTAATATATAATCTTAGCTGTGCAAGACCACTTTTGTTCCTTAATTCTGGAAAAACGTCATATGTTTCTTGGATGCTCGTATCCCATTTTAGTGGAGGAGGCAGAAAAGTAGCCCCGGTATTTTCAACCCTTTGCTGAAACTTTCTCCCAGCAAAACATATTATATCATGTCCGTTTTGAACAAGTTTTGTGATAATAGGAACAAAAGGGTTAAAGTGTCCCTCAACTGGTACTGTAATGACTATTATTTTACTCATTTCGATAAGGTTTTCAAAACTGAAGGTGCTGTTTCATGAGTCCGGTCTGACGAAGGCAACCGATCCCGCCTAAGCGGGAGAGCTCGGTGAAGCCAACCGAGGAAACCGCGCCAGCGCTTGACGAGCTCATCGAATCCCGCTTTCGCGGGATTCGGTAATTAATTAAAACGTACGAATTAGCATTAGGTAGTTTCAATCTATCTTCTTGGTCATTCATTTTCTTATGTCACTGTTTCTTATCACATCACCTGAGATCTGTCTCTCGTGAAAAACAAAATCAAAAATCAAAGAAATGCTAAAATTCAAAATCCAAATTTAGACCCTCAGCGAGCCACGGAACCCCCTGACGCTATAGTAAGAGGGCGCACCGTTGTGATACACGAAGACATGGTCGTAGTGACGATCGGCAAAAATAGCACCACCAAGTTTTCTGATTTCAGAAGGTGTTTTCAACCAGCTCGACGTTTTTGTATCGAAATTTCCAAGTTTCTGCATCTCTCGATATTGTTCTTCCGTTAAAATCTCGATGCCCATGGCAGCTGCCATATCTATAGAGGTATCTTTTGGTTTAAATTCCTTCCTTGACTCCAGCGCTTCACGGTCATAACAAACATTTCTTCGGTCTTTAGGACTTTCCAGTGAACAATCATAAAAAATGTATTCCTCCGTCTGTTTATCAAAACCGACAACATCCGGTTCACCACCGGTTCTCTCCATTTCATTGAGTGACCACAGTTTTTCAGTATTAGCTTCAAGCTTTGCTAGTATTTTAGCCCATTCAAGACTTTTATGGCGGTTCATGTTTTTCTCAAAACGGGCTTTCAATGCTCTGAGTAGTTGTTCACGTTGTTTTGGTAACAACTCCTTTTTTGTTTCAGTGTTTGACATAGTTTTTATGTTAATAAAGCAATTAGTTCATTTTTATTTTAACAATATTTTTGTATAAGTCATTATTCACCTTAGCATTCATAGTATTTGTGGAATCTAATGTTATTCTATTAAACAATGAAGATGGTTCTGTGTTCAAACTTTAAAATTCTCTAATATGCTGGAAGCCCCTACTTAATGATAATGGCCCGGAGGTTTAGTGAGTTGGCGATCCGCCAGCTGGCGGATCGAGGTGCCGCGTTTTTTACCCCCCCGAAAGATATCGGGACCTGGTAGGTGGACGAGAAGTTTTAGGTCATGATGAAGTTGTCTTAACGGTACCAAGTCCCGATAAGTGGAAGATAGTTGTCTGGTCATGATGAAGCTGTCAAGATGGGTTAGCAAAAACCATGATACCTGTACATTTTCTGCCAGCCCTATTGACTTTGACTCGGCAGCAGGATAGTTCACAAGGGTCCCCAAAGCTTAATAAGTGGCCTTAAATCTACTCTAAGAGGCTTTAAAATGCATAACAGATTTGTCCGGGCTGGCGAAGCCAATTAACTAAACCGTCCGTGTTAGCCTCAGCGATTTTTTATCTTAGTTACTAACTTGGACCTCTTTTAGGGTGGCTATATCTACTTTAAACAATTATTACTACATCTCCGTTTTTATGTCCTTTATCTACATATTTATGAGCTTCAACAATCTGTTCTAGAGGATAGCGTCTGTCAATGATTGGTTTTAACTCCCCTTTTTCAACAAGTTCTTTTAAGTAAATTAGGTCTTCGGCTTTAGGGGTCAGGGTGCCACCTAGTAGTACCTTTCCAGTCATTATTGAAGTTAATCGCATTCTAATGCTTAGTGCAGGAGTAACTACACTATGAAGATAGATACCTTCTTTCTTTAAGGATTTTAAACAACCCGAGATCGAGCTTTTACCTACCGTGTCAAAGATAATATCATAGTATTCAGAGTGATTACTAAAATCCTCTTTAGTGTAATCAATTACTTTAATGGCTCCAAGAGATTTCACCAGATCTAAATTTGATGTACTACACAAGCCAGTAACTTCTGCACCAAAGTATCTTGCAAGTTGAACTGCAGAAGTACCTACACTTCCAGAGGCTCCAAATATTAGCACTTTTTGTCCACTCTTGATATTGGCCTTTTTTAGAAAATGCAAGGCTGTTAGGCCACCCCAAGGAATTGCAGCTGCTTGTTCATAATTTAGGATTGTTGGTTAAGTACCAAACATCCATTTTCAGGAACGCAAATATACTCGGCATAGGCTCCAAAATTGTGTCCGGCAGATCCAAAAATCTGATCACCTTTTTTAAATAGTTTTACTTCTTTGCCTACTAATACAATTTCTCCGGCAAAAACACTTCCAAGTATTGCTGTTTTGGGTTTTCTTAAACCAAGAGCCATTCTTGCTGGAATCCAAAATGAAAGAGGAACTCGAAAACCACGGACCCTGGAGTCCCCAACAGTTACCGTTGTGGCAAATATCCTTATTAGTACTTCATTGCTTTTGGGATTAGGTCTTTCCACATCCATAAGTTTGAGGACTTCAGGTGGTCCATATTTTGTGCAAATAATTGCTTTCATCTTTTAATAAATTTTCAATTAGAATAGTTATTTCTCGTTAAGGCTAACAGCCCGGCAATAAAGGGAGGTTGCGTTACCCGACGCAAGCACCGGGGAGATCCAGGTACTTTAGCCGCGAATTGGTCATGGTGCAGAATTTTTATTGCTTGCAGCTGTGCATATCCGGGTGTCGGTTTAAGTACATGTCCCGGTAAGTGGCTCATAGTCATGCAAAAAGCATGACAAACAACTTACCTTTATTTTCCGTGTTAGCATTTCGTGACAATTTATATCTTAATTGATGTGGGGAATCTCAAATTCTTAAGTTGAACATTCATCTTGTTGGCAGGTTTTGCTATTGTTGTTCTAATTGTTCATTTAAATTACATCGTTGTAATTTCTTATTACCACTACTCATATCTTAATGCCTCAATCGGATTTCTATTGGCGGTCCGGTAATAGTTTATAGCAGCAATTAGTGCAACTAAAAGCAGGACTGAAAAGCTGCACAGAACAAATAATCCCCAGTGAAGTGGTACTTTTACAGCAAAATTTTGCATCCATTTATTTACTGTAAACCATGCGCCAATCAAGCCTGCAAGAACAGAAGGAATGGCAATGTATTCCAACTCTAAAATAAAAACCCTCAGTATATTCGACAGAGTAGCGCCACTGATTTTTCGTATGGCCACTTCTTTTTGGTGCCTGTTGGCCTCATTTGTTGTATAACCCAACAAGCCAATAATAGAAATGAGTAAAATAACTACATTCCCAGCCATCAATGCGTTACGAAATCCCTTTTGAGTGTTATACTTATTTTGGAGCTCGTCTTCAAGGCTGATGATAGAAGCATCTTTTTGCGGCATCCCCAGATTGAAAACATCTGTAATTTTTTTTATTATACCAGCTCCTGCCCCTTGATGAACTTTTATCAGAATTATAAATGAAGCAGCAGGTCGCTCAGTTTTCAATTGTTCAAATTTTTCTTCAGGCAAATAGAAAAACACCGAAGGTCGCAAATCTGGATCTGCCATAGAATTAATAATGAAATCGGGGAAGACACCGCATACAGTTGTAGAACCATGTTCGCTTATTTCGAGTTGTTTTCCAATGACCCCATCCGTCCAGCCGTTATTTAATTTCAGTAGTTCTGCTCCTTTTTTACTGATTAGCACATCGTTAGTAGCAGCATCCTGGGGCGAAAAATTATGCCCAACCGATACCTGAATATTTAAAATTGAGAGGTAATTCTCGTCAGCCTGGTAAAAATCAGCAACATTGAACAAATCACTTTTTCTATCTTGTGAATACACGTTATTTCCAGCAGCGCCATGCATTGGTAAATCAAAACCCAATCCAACCTTTTCCACTTCAGGCATCGCCCTTAATTCGTTAAGTACGGCAGAAAGTTTGCTACCTTCCATGCCGACAGTCGATCCATAATAAACTCCCTTTATCCGGTATCCATGATCTGCGTTCTTCATTCTGCTGTATTGCATTGTTACAATAATCATCAGCGTAAGGATAAACGAGGCACCAATAAACTGAATGGCGAGTAATACCAATTTCCATGTGTTATTTTTCAACTTGTAAGATCGAAAAACTGTTGCCACCGGGATGCGCGAAAAAAACCGTCCCGGCAGATAACTGGTGACTATTACCAATATAACAACTATTGCCAACAATGGCCAGATAACATAAGGGTTTAATACTGCACGGATACTATGTTGCAGTTGTGATTCAGCAATTGGTTTCGATGCTGCAATGATAAGAACAGCTCCAATAATTGAAATGAAGAACAGCAGAAAGGTTTCAATAAATATCAATTGCTGTAAATTCTCAGTCTGAGCACCGAAGGTTTTATATATGGCCGATGATTTTGCACGATTTACCAGTGCGCTCAACGTTAACAAAATATAGTTCATAAGCGAAACAAAGAGTACTGCAAATGCAATAGTGCTGAGAATGAGAATCATGTCCTTAACATTATCGGCATGTATTTTCCTGATTGGCAAAAACGAGTATTTTAAAACGAGGCCTCCTTGTTCTTTTTCCAATTTCGAAATGTCCTGGTGTATCTCCTGCATTTTCCTAACAGCAAGAGCAAGACTTTCAGGACTAACTCCCGGTTCCAGCTTTACACATGAATAGTACCGATCGTTACCCATCCAATTAGCTGTTCCATCCCATGTAAACTGCTTTGTAGATACCATCGAAATGAGTATATCGTATTCATAATTAGTATTTTCAGGAAGATCTTCAAATACCCCGGCTATTGTTAGTTTTTTGTCAGGAAACCTCTTTAATGTAATCACCTTCCCAATTACTTCTCCACCAATCGCTTTAGCAATTTTAGCTGAAATCATGCAGGACATAGGCGTTTTTAATATTTCTTTAGGATTTCCGCTAACCATTGGGCGAGGTAGAACATCAAAAAGATATTCATCGCTCAGGGAGAATTTGGCTTCATAGCTATTCAGATTCTCGGTATAAAAAACATTTTCCCCAATAGAGTTCAGCCGACAAGCCGCTTCAATACCGGGAACTTCTGACTTTAGACCTGGTGCAATTGCACCACTAACTCTTGGATAGCTCATAAGCTTTTCCACTGACTTATCTTGCTTAAAGTTTTCGTGAACAACATAAATTCGACTGGCATCAGGATAAAAACTGTCGTAACTATAATAGTAAAATACTTCCGCTAAAAGCAATATGCCAAAAGCCAGTCCGGTAGTTAAGGATATGATGCGGGTAGTAGTATGTTCTCCCTTTCGAAATAAGTGGCGAAATGCTAATTTAAATGGATTCATGCAAAAATTGTATTTTCATTTCCTTTTTAGTTATAGACGAACAAATTATCATATTGTTGCATTTGTATTTAAAGCATATAATTTCTCACTTAATCTGGTGTGTATAAAGTAAAATTAGTTGCTTTGGAACTTGGGCATATTTTAATGTCATCAAAATCGACTCTTAAGAGCATTTGTGCGAATTACAATATCACGTATTTGTCATGTTATGAGTTAGTTGCCTCACAAGTCGCAGGAAGCATGAATGCTAACGGCCCGGCGGTTTGATTAGTTGCCGTTCCGCCAGCTGGCGGATCAGGGTTGGCATGCGTTTTTGCAAATCCCGTCCCGATAGCTATCGGGAGCTATCGGGACGGGTGGCACAAGATTTAATAAGTAGGATAGATTCTTCTCTCATAGACTTTTGAATGCGAAGACAAAACAGTCCGGGCCAAAGGTCCTGACCGAAGCGAAGCAAGCGTCAGGGTTGTCGAAGGCAACCGAGGAAACCACGGAGCGGTTGACGAGCTCAGCGAAACTAATTAATTAAAGCCTGATTTTATAGAATTTATAAAAAGAAGTTTTTAATATTATTATTTAATTTTACAGAACCTCGGGGCAATGCTTTTCATAGCACCGTCCGTTTTAGGTGTTTGTAGCATTTTTTTAAAACTTGAATCCTATAGTAGCCTGGTACCAAACATTTTTGTAACGGGGATTCGTGGATGTTCCATCACCGTTATTATTTTGAAGGTCCCACCCGGCTCTTGCACTAAGTACAAATTGGTTCAGATTAAAATCAATACCACCTAAAAAACACAATACACTTCTGTCATTTTGGAACGTCTGCTCTTGATCTACGGTAAAACTTCCACTCGTAAATACATCCTTTTGTTTCACAAGGAAAGAATACTGAGGTCCTACAAGCAGGGTTATATTTGCACTTGGTTTAAGTGCAAACAGTAGAGGAACATCTATATAATTTGCTGTATGGGTAAATTTATACCCCATTGTAAGGAATGTGCCTGTGGCCTCGTATCCTTTTTGAGAAAATAATATTTCAGGTTGTAAACCTATATATTTTCCTATTGGGATTGCTAAAAAAGCGCCTCCAGCGAATCCAACTTTGAAATCAGAATTAAATTCCTGATTTTTTGAGTCATAAACGTTTGAGAAATTTGCACCAGCTTTCAGACCAAACTGAAGATTATCGCGTAAATCGGTACTGTTATTCTGAGCACTTAAAATGTTAGCCACGAAGGTAATTGCCACAATTATAAATATTATTTTTTTCATTGTCATCAGTTTTAAGCTTTTGAGTAAAATTATTCCACGAACAAAGGTATGTCTGTTTGATCCTATAGCTATTATATTATTATTAAAATAAGTTACATAATTCATATAGATGTATTAAACAAGTCTGAAGCATCCATGTAATTTCTGTTTATCTAATCCGCTTTTTAAAGGATCTATATTGCAAACAAAGAAGAAACAGAAGTTATTCATCCAGATATAAATATTCTAAATGATGTTAGGTGTTGTAGCATTTGTCTGGTCCCGATAAACGGTAAGGAGCGAGGAGGCAAGCCGGCTATGTCAGGAAGTAATTTGTAGATGGCAGAGTCTCGATAATTAGATAAAATATATTTGTTAAGATAAATTCTCTAAACGTCACAGACTGGTTTTTTGCGATGCTATAACACCTAACGACTCGGCGGTTTAATGAGTTGCGGATCCGCCAGCTGGCGGATCGAGGTGCCGCGTTTTTTGTCAGTCCCGGTAGGTGGACGTTAAGTCTTGAGTCACGATAAAATAGTCTTGACGGTTCCAAGTCCCGATAAACGGAAGTGAGGTTTTGTGTCATGATTAAATAGTCCAGAAGGCGAGCAAACAATAAGGCACCAGGCCACCTGCCCTCGCCGAAGGCGGTGTCGGCCGGCAGCCCTATTGACTTTGTCTCGGCAGTAAAGACAGTCCAGTTGGCACAAGATTTTATAAGTGGGTTAAATTTTTCTCTCATAGACTTTTGGGGCTGATTAAGAAGTAGTCAGGGCTGGCGAAGGCAACCGAGGAAACCGCGGAGCGGTTGACGAGCTCAGCGAAGCTAATTAATTAAACCGTCCGAGTTAGATTTAACTTTTTATTTTAATCGTCTTAGAGAAGTTTGTCTCAGGCGTTTAGAGGAATGATGAACTGTCAAGATATGAACAGTCTGCGTACTGGTGATTTTATAAATTATTCGATAATTGCTGTAGATAATTTCCCTAATTTTATCCTGTTTTCTCATTTCTGGAACCATACGGCCAATTTTAGGATTGGTCTCAAGAATGAAGTAACATTTATGAGTCTCTCAATCGTTAGAGATGCATATTTAATCGAATCTAGAGAGATATACTCAGCAACAGATTTTAAATCGGTGAGAGATCTTTGAGTCCAGATTATTTCAACCACGTTTTGAGTTCGGTCTTAACTTGATCTGTTGTGTAGAATCTCCCTTCTTCAATATTCTTAAGTCCCTCTTCAATCCGATTAAGAATTACAAGTTCCTCAACTATTTGGTCGACTGTGAAGTTATCAGGCAACCTGTCAATGGTCTTTCTAACTTTATCTTTTGTTAACATAATCATCTAATTATAGATGCAAAGATACTATAAAAGTCAACGAATTTGTCTCGTAGTAACGGAATTGCTAAAGCTAACGGCCCGGCGGTTTGATGAGTTGCCGGGAGCCTGCCACGCCTTGGCGTGGTGTCAGGGCTGGCGAAGGCAACCAAGGAAACCGCGGAGCGGTTGACGAGCTCAGCGAAGCTAATTAATTAAACCGTCCGAGTTAGCTTTAGTTTTTTAGTCATGATAATTGTCTCACAGTAAACCAATTTTGATAATTAGTGATAATGTTTTCCCACCTAGTGTTTGTTGTTATTTCTGGATTTATCCAGCCTGTCGCGAGAGTTATTATTTATCAGTGGCATAATTATAAACCCTATTGTCCCAAATATTAGATAAACCAAATTAGTAAATGTGTGCGCGACTAATGCAAACATTTTGCCGGCTTCTTTATTTAAGCCGAATAAATATAAGCACTCACTCACTAGAAAATGCCAGACTCCTATCCCGGCTTGGATTGGAAGGAGGAAAGCAAACGTCCCAATTGTATAAGTGAATACTGCTGCTGATAAAGGCATGTTAAAAGTTGGAGGATAGGCAAAAAATACAACGTACAACATCAATAACCATAGAAGAAAGATTAGAAATGTTAGAAATATATAGGTCCACCTTTTTTCGATCATCATTATAGATTTAATCCCATCTAAAATTTCTTCTTTAATCTTATTGATTTTGTTTTGGAATTTATTCAACAAACCTATTTTCTTAAATATCCAGTAGAATAGCATAAAAAGTATGACTACTAGTCCAAAGATCAATATTTTAGATTGAAAACTGGAAGGGCTTATTTTTAGAATAGAGAATATTTCTTTAATAAGGGATATTTGCAAAAAAAACACTCCAATAAATATAATTATGAAGGCAATTAAATCTGTAAGTCTTTCTATAAAAACAGTCCCTAGTAATTTAGCGAATGGTATTTTCTCATATTTAGTTATCATTCCACATCGAGCTAACTCTCCTCCTCGAGGTATTACTAAATTGATAAAATATAAAATTTGGACAGATAAGAAAAGATTTATTGTTTTCGGTTTATATCCGATTGATTCTATTAAAATCTTCCACCTTAAGGCTCTAACTAAAGTGCTTAGTAATCCCAATATTACGGATAACAATATCCAACTGTATTTCAGCTCTTTTAACGCACCCGTTATTGACTGAATATTAATATCTTGATACACATACCAGAATAATCCAACGCCAATTATGAAAAAAATTGTTCCTGTAATTAGTTTTTTATTGTTCATTCTTATAATGCAATTTATATTTTTTGGAACTCATAGAATTGTTTAACGGAAAATCTGCAATTTGTTTTAAAATTAAGTCTCTTTAATTTATAAACCGTCATGTTGTTTTTACAAAGTCCCGGTTGACGGAAGCGAGTTCTCCCGTCTGGATAAAGTTGGTAAGTTGCTGAATCCCGGTGATGACACGAAGTTGTCCCATCATGATAAAACTGTCTAAGCGGCGATGCAAAAACCACATCAGTTCTGCGCAAGCCTATTGACTTTGTCACGGTAGCAGGATTAGTCATGGTACCGAAAGTTTGATAAGTGGGTTTAATTTTGAACACATAGACTTATGGTGCTGATTACTAAGCAGTTCGGGCTGCTGAAGGCAATTACCTATACCATCCGTGTTAGGTTTAGGATTAATTTTAAAATTGTCAGGATGTGACGAACTTGTCTCGTTAAACTCTGTCTCGTTATTAAGGCGTGCTGTGCTGTTAGGCTTTTTTGCAACTTTGGGTTTTAGCGTGGTTTGGCGTGAGCTGCAAATGTGCCTGACAGTGCAGGGGGGTCTATGAATTATTAGAAATCAATATTTAGTTGATTTTCATCTTCCTTTATTTGAGGAATTGTTTTTGCACCAGAATGGGATATTTCATCAATAACTAATTTAGTTTTCTTTTTTGTCCATGCTTTCAGAAAATCTTCAAATAAAATAAATTGCCAATTATCCCCAATAAATCTTTCATTAAACATAGGTGCTTTCATTTTCCTTTCAAATTGTTTAAGCCTATCTGAGGGGAATAGCATTATTTTTTTTACATCATTCTCAACATTAGATCCTCTTTGTAGTGCGCTAGTCATAGAGGTAGTTGATTCAACTTCAAATATATATTCAATTCGATCGTCATTTACCCAAAGTAGGTCAATATCATCAACAATATCAATGTTTTGTGCATTTTTTAGATGAATCAAATTTGGGTAATCTAGATAATCGCTAAGTGATTCTTTTTTGACAAATGGGGTATCAATTTTATGTGATTGTTCTACTTTACCAATATATATTTTGTATTCAAGTTTTTTACCTATTTCACTTAACAGAGCGATCATAGTTGTATGATCCTTTTCAACTACTCCAGGTCTAAAATTAGATTTAATCAGCCAATCTCCTCCTTTTACAGGTCTTGCAAAATCTTCTAAAGAGTTTTTAATGCTTGATTGATCTGAAGTCAAAGAGTTAGGGAATGCAATACTTACAGCTTCCCAAATGTCTGTAAATGAAACACGTCCTTTAGACTGTAACTGCCTAAGGACAGTCTGTTCAACTCGTTCTGTAAGGGGTACACTTTCCAGATGTGGAACCATATTTGGATTTGTAAACCACCATAATTTTCCTGCTGTCTGACCAAGTTTACCAATTACCAGGCAAAACTCATGACCTAGATGTGCTTTTAATACGTCTTCTGAATCTAATCCCGTCTCAAGTTCAGAAAAGAATCCTTGTTTTGTTAATTCAGGGTCAATAGCGTTTATAATAATTGTATATGGAGTAGGCTCTCCTCTTTCTGCTAATATTTTAGTAGTTGTCTCTATTACAATTTTTTCAAATCTAAGTTCATCAATTAATTCAGGTTTAAATCCCTCTTCTCCAATATCAGGCTTATGAAAACGCAAATAAAAGTCTCCTTGAGCTGAACCGAACGGTTGGAGCAATGATTTTGGAGATGAATGAGCTAAATCCTGATGATGTATTTTCTGAAGTTCAAATCCCGACAATACTCCTGTTCTTATTGTAGCATTACGAACTTTAAATGTTGGATTATGAAAAGTCAGGGTAAGATATCCGTTTGGTTTTATAACATTGAACATGCATTTAAAACTGCTTTGTAATAGAGAAGTATAGACCCCAAAGTCTTTATTCTGTTTTTTGTTGTGAATAATTTCTTTGCTATCCACATTTTCGAGGTAATTTTTGTCAAGTTTTAACCAAGCAACCCACATATAAGAAAGCTCCCCATATTGAATTGAGGAATCATATGGTGGATCAGTGAATATATAATCAATACAGCCATTTTCACCATATCGATCATAGATTTTATCCATAAGTTCAAGACAATCTCCGTTATAGATAAATATATTAGCTGTTCCTTCAATTACTTCTTCAAATTTTCTTGCGAATTTTATATCCTTGAAAAACCCATTTGATTCTTGTTTAGCTTTTATGAGCCCTTGTTTCCCCGTTATTGCACTTTCAAATTTTTCCCAAACATTTTGTTCCATAAATTCATTAGCGCTCCAATAGCTATGTTGAGTCCAAGCTGAACTCATCGGACGAGAAGGTCTTACAGGGGTCATTCTCGAACAGAGATGTAACATTGAAGAAAACCCTATTTTTAAAAAATCAAGAAGGTCTTTATTTTTTTCTTGTTCAATAGCACTTAAAAGAATTGACAACGCATACAAATTTCGTTTAGTGAATAATTCATCTATGCTTTCGTACTGTTGTTTTTCCTTAAAAGCATTCCCGTTTATATGATATAGTTTATTAGTAGGATACCATTCTTTGATAACAGTTTTATCAATTTCGTCCAAAATTTTCTTATCAAAGAGGATAATCGGATTTCCACTTTTTTGTTCATTCCCACATTGAGGGCAACAATTGTATCTAATATCAGTACAGTGACCATTAATCCAAATTGCACAATTAAATGAAAACTCATGACTGCATTTTCGACATCTTGTTTTATAGAGGTCCAAAATTCTTGGCTTAGCAATCTTCTCAACTTTTTGGAATGCCTCGTGAAGCTTTGTTAAATTTACAGGTTTTATTGTCAATCTAGTAATCTCACTCGCAATTGGATTTAGATCTGAAATAATAACTTTTCGGTTACGCTTCAAAGCTTCCATTGCGGTTATCCCACTGCCCCCAAAAGGATCTAAAACAATCCCATTCTCAGTACTATAGGTTTCAATAAATTTCCCGACAACATTCCATGTTTTGCGTGACCAATACTTATGGAAATTGTACATTGGAGTATGTGCCTCAGGAGGGATTTGTCTATTTAAATGATTGAAGTTAGGTTTTTTAACTTCTGTAAAAAAAATTTCAAATTCTGTTTTTTTTGACATTTTATTCAGTCTCTAGTTTTTTAATAATTCGCTTGGTCAGTTCAAATAATGCAGCTATTTGAGTTGCCTTAACTTCTCCTATACCTTCAATTTTAATTAATTCACTTAGTCTTTTACCCATAAGGTTATTCAAACTACCAAATTTTTCAAATACCATTTCAGAAATCTTTTCTGCACTATACTTAGAAGTTCCAGTATTTAATATAATTGCTAAAAGATCTCTATCAGAACAGGAATTTGCTCCTGATCTCCTTAATTTTCCATCGGGATGTTTGTATATTTCTGCCACGATATTTTTATTTAAAGGTAAAGATTAAATTTCAGATCCTATTGGTAAAAAAGCATGTGTTTGGCAGCTGCGGGGGTTTTTGTGGGAAGGGCTGCCAAACTCTTGCTTTTGCGCGTTGGCTATCCCGCTATTGTGCTGAAAATCTTAAACCTAACGGGAGTCTGTCTAATAACTAAACTCTATGCTTTTTATCCTTGGATACCTATCCGAACAATTCATCAAATAATCGATTCTGGGAGACTTAATTTTAGTTATTAGACAGGCTGACGGCCCGGCGGTTTAATTAGTTGGCGATCCGCCAGCTGGCGGATCGAGGTGCCGTGTTTTTTGCCAGTCCCGATAAGTGGACGAAAGTTTCGTGTCAAGATAAAGTTGTCCAGATTGCGTGGTCCCCATAAGTGGGCAGGATTTGTCATGTCACAATAAAGTTGTCAAGGTGGAAAGCAAAAACTACACCAGCAGCGCATCAGCCGGCAGCCCTATTGACTTTGTCTCGGCAGCAGGATTAGTCATGGTACCCAAAGTTAAATAAGCGGCTTAAAATTGATCTCATAGACTTTCTCATGCATTTCGAAGTTGTCCGGGCTGACGAAGGCAACCGAGGAAACCGCGAAGCGGTTGACGAGCTCAGCGAAGCTAATTAATTAAACCGTCCGAGTTAGTGGTAGCTTTTTTTAAATCAATTGCTTGACAATCTTGATTTTGTGCAAAGTCTTTTTTGTTTTCTTGGATTTACTTTTTTTAATATACTCGCTAATTGTCTTCTCTTCTTCTTTAGTCAAAGTAGTCTGTCCCCCAATAAAATCAACGTCTAATTCTATCTTCTTTGTTTTCATAATCTAGATATTTGAAAAGTACCTATTAATCAATTTAAGTGCTGCTGTTGAATCAATGATCATTAGTCGTCCACCAACATGTGTCGCTCCTAGGCTTGCTACATAATGATCGATTAATTGTGATTTGGAGATAAAAGCAACATTACCTTCGTGCCCTCTTTGGAACGATAATTTGCAGGCAAAAGCGACAAGATTACCTGGTATACCGGAATAAAGCTTTGTTTTACCCTTATTAAATGGTGCACTTTCAACAAGATGCATAAACACGTGATCTGATCTTACCTCAAGACTTATCAGTCCTTGAACTATTGACAAATTGTTGACAATAGTTAATTTGTAAACATCTCTTTCTGAATGCTTGAGTTCAATTTTCCAATCGAACTGCCAACCATCCTTTACAGTAATCTTTTTGAGGTCTGCCTTAGTTATTCGAGAAATATCTGTTGAAAAACTGTCACCTGAGATTACGTTTTTGATTGAATTGGTTAACTCATCAATCTCTACGTCAAGTCCTATTTTATCTTTCTTTTTCACCTTACGAAGATACGAAATTTACACCTGATTTCCATGGAGACTATTGACACTTTGAGTGCTGTTAGTGGTAGCAATATTAAATAAGAGAAAATTGTCTCGGATTAAGAATTTGTCTCTTATGTAACTTCTTTTTTCAAGCTGCTTCTAGAAGGGCTATTTTCCTCTTTAGTTGATTGATTTTCTTTTCTTTATATTTTTGTCGATATTCTTCCAGTGCTTTAGGGTTGAAGGCTTCTT
>Ga0224521_1000088_pt1 | contig 33122 bp, 32 predicted proteins | sample CFST0metaG_FD_182731 | JGI IMG/M metagenome (GOLD analysis project Ga0224521, IMG submission 182731) | Peat soil microbial communities from Stordalen Mire, Sweden - C.F.S.T0 | ecosystem: Environmental > Terrestrial > Soil > Wetlands > Peat | place: Sweden: Norrbotten County, Stordalen Mire... | reverse complement strand
CGCCAATCCCCTTCCTGCTAACTTTATGTAATTCCATGCAACAAGCGCAATAAAAATAAATATCATATACCACTTGAAATATTTCTTATCATTATTTGTGACTTTACTTAAACCAAAAGCAGCCATAATCAATAAAAAGGGTAAAGCCGGAAGATGAAAACGCTCAGCCTGAGCAAAAGAACTCATGGCAATTATCCCCAAATATCCAATGGTAAAAGAACCTATCAATGTATAGTTCCGCCATTTCTTATTTTTAATTACCCAGATAAAAGCCAGAAGCACAAAGAAAGCCATAAAGTTCTTTACATAATAACCCCCATGCAATAATTGGGAATTTTCTTGTCCATCCGTATGGACCATGGTTGGGAATGGCATAACAAAAATAATAGGTGCAAATATAGCTGTGGAAGCAAATTTAGCAAACTTATTCCCATTCTCTTGTTCTGCACGATATGCCATGGATGTTGTTTGATTTTCATCTTTGTCTTTCCACACCTGTTCAACCTCGGTGGATATTTGACCACCTATAAAATAACCAACTGTTCCAAGTACCCACACAATAATTATCAATCTCTTTCCCCAACCCACTACCTGACTAGATGAAAACATCAAAGCTGTAAACAAGGCAAAAAGTGCTGTTGCTCCCAGTACAGTTCGAAAAAAGAATAGTAAACCTGCAAGTACCAGTGGTGGAGCTATTTCAGCAAAATTAAAGTTTTTATTTCGTAACATAGCATCGGCACGTTCCATAAACCAAACAGTAAGCAAGAGCATTTCTGTTTCCTTTAAATGCAAACCACAATAATAAATCATATTGGGCATAAGCGCACAGAATATACCTGACATACGTCCGACTTCTTCACCAAAATTTCGTATCGCAAATTTATAAATCAGCAAACAAGTTAAAGCTCCATACAGTACCTTAAGTAAACGGGCAATTATAATAGAATTACCCGTGAAATAATACTGAATGCCCAAATAAATGGCATAACCGGCATCAGAATATCCACCTTTCAAAGTATCTAAAAATGGTTTAAAGCCTTGATTACTTGACATCAAATTATTAATCCAAACAGCAGATTCATCATAACCAAGAGAATCACGAGCTTCGAATTCAAACGGAATACCATATCTGGCAGTATAAAAAAAGTAACTAAATATCAACCATGCCAAGCGAATAAAGAAAGCTGTATAAAAAAGATTTATTTTGAATCTCTTTTGAGAAAAATTCGCCCATTTCTTTGTCAGTAAGTTAGAGAAATAAAAAAACGCAATGACTTCAACCAAACCAAAAGTCATAAATAGCAATGGTAAAGCACGAGAAAAGAAAACAAGACTTATGAGCACCAAAGTTCCTACATAAAGCAACATGGCCTTTTCTGTAAAGTATTTAGGAAAGTAGTTCATTTCTTAGTTGATAATTGATAGTTGATAATTGATAGTTGATAGTTGATTACATATTACTTCTTACTACCAACTATATACTACTAACTACCTATATATACTTGTTTTAAATTTTCAATATGTTTCTCTATGCTGTACATCTCACGCACAAAGCAAGCTGCTACTCGCGCTTTATCTTTATAAGTTTCTTTGTTTTGCAAAAATACCATAAATTGTTGAAGTAAATCAACCTCATCGTTGCTTTTATATAGCGTTGCATATTTTCCACTATCTGTAATTTCTGTCATTACCTCCCAATCATTGACAAAAACAGGAATACCAACCGCCATGGCTTCAACTACGGCTATTCCGAATGTATCATGATTAGTAGCATATACAAAGGCGTCCAGTTGTTTAAGTATTGCGGGAACATCATTACGTGATCCAAGAAACGAAACATTTTTCTCCAGGTCATTTTGGTTGCAAAAGTCGATGCAATCACTGTATTTTTGCGGATTACTTTCTAGCATTCCCCCTACAAATACAAAATGAAAACTTATTTTTTTAGCCTTTAGTTCTTTCAAAAAACGACAAATCATTATTTGATTACGAACTGAATTAAAATTTCCAACTGTGCCTAGCAATAGTACATCAGGTGTTATATTCAATTCCTCTCGTAAATTACTCATAGGACTACTTAAAGTAGTCTGTTGGGCAAAAGCATTTAATTTATCAAACGAAATACCATTATAAACTACTTGCTGCTTTCCGGGGTTCAGACTGTATTTTTGTTGATAATATTTACGTTGCGAATTGCTTACAAAGATATTCGTATCGGTTCGCTTAATTATATGTCTCAACATACATTTTTCTGATTTCTTATTCGTAAAATCGTAACCATGCAATGTTTGCACTATTTTAACTCCTGTACCCAGACAGGCTAATCGGGCATATAAGGCATCGATAGGCTGCTGAGCATGAACTACAGTTACATCATTACCCACAAAAAATCTACGGAGCTTCACTAAATAAGTAAACCGATTCCTACTAACCGGAATTTTATACATTGTCACTCCACTTTGTATAAAATCAGTTTCTAAATTACCTGACTTACGATATACACCTATAGCATCCAACTTATTATGCGCTGCGTTGCGAAATACATCTAATAAAAGAGTTTCCGTACCACCACGATTCAATGAACCAAATAAGTATGCTATTTTCATATAGTTGGGGGTTAATAGTGGATGATATATTTAGTTAATAGTTGACAGCTAATTCTTACTACCGGCTACTAACTTCTTACTTTTCAATACCGATCCCAATTTCATTATATTCATCCAAAGTTGAACCAACCTTTTTGGTAACATCTTATAATACAATCTGTATTTAAAAGCGTGATTTTTCCAATTAATTCCGGATAAAATCAGTTCTACTTCTTTTCTATTCTTTTCTGTCAGATAATAAGGCAACAAACCATACACAGCCAGTCGTTCATATAAATACCGAAACTCAGGATTAACTTTCAATTCTCCATAATCAGTAAAAAGCATGTGTTCGCTTGGTTCATATAGCTTTTCACCTATGGCTCTATGCTCCAATTCTACATCCTGATTATAGTTCGACAACGGTTTGTTCAGAATTACTGCCGGATATTTCATTACTACCCGAATCCACAAATCAAAATCTTCTCCTAACTTCAATGAAGGTTTAAATCCATGTTCAGATTCAAAAATAGTCTTTCTGATTATTGTTGCCCCGGTCCAGAGCGGCATACAAAGTGTATTAGAGTAAGTCTTGCAATAATTTATTTCTCCCTTATCAAAGTTTGTTTCTACTCCTACTGGTGCAATACGTCTTATGCCATTTTTTATAAGGAAATATCCGCTTCCATATATTGCTGCCTGAGGAAAGTCGTCAATTAAGCTTTTCATTTCTTCCAAATAAGTAGGCTCCCACCAGTCATCAGCATCTAAAAAAGCAATATAATCATATTGAGCTACTTTTACTCCATTATTACGAGCTTGAGAAACACCTTGATTTTCTTGAGTTAATAGTTGACAGTTCATAGTTGATTGTTGAAAATTATTTACAACAGTCCAACTATTATCGGTTGATCCATCATTCACAACAATCAATTCAAACTTCTGATAAGTTTGAGAAAGTACCGATTGTATGGCTTTTTCCACATACGGGGCTTTATTATAAAGAGGAATGATTACTGAAAACAACTTCTTTTAATGATTAATGGTTAGTGACTAATGATTAATTAGTTTTTAATAAACTATTCCTTTTCAAAAACCATATCTAAATAAGCCTGAAAGAAGCCTCTATGAATACGGGGATAGAGTTTCTTCAAAAAAACTTCATACTTATAATTTGAAGAAAATTTGGTTCCTATTTTATATAATCTGTTTTTATTTCTGAGAAATTCAGCCTTATTACTAACTACTTTCAATTGATCTAATGGCTTTAATGCAATCTCTATTTCATGGAAACTAACACCTCTTCCCCATCTATAAAATTCCAACATTCTTTCTTTCTCATCGGTTATTTCCATCATTTGTTGCCTGTAATCAAATCTTGAGCTAAATTGCGAATACTGAATTGCTAAGTCATCGGGCAGCCAATGAAAAAAAGGCAGATGTGAAGTATGCGAATCCAGAAAATGCAACCGATTTGGCGTTCCGACGATACACCATAATCCTCCCTTTGGTAATAATTCGTAAGCACCCTTCATAGATTGTAATCTTTCTTCGAGCGTCATGTGTTCCAACGAAGCCATAAAAATCACAATATCAAAAACTTCATTAACAAAAACCTTTTCAACTTCTGTGGCATTCATTAAATGGAAATTCACATCCAATCCGTATAGCCTGCATCTGATTTTAGCATCTGATAACAAACTATCGTCCACATCTATAGCAGTAACTATAGCACCTTGCTCTGCAAATGCAAGCGTAGAAGCACCATTACCACACCCAATTTCGAGAATCCGAAGCCCTTTCAACGGTTTCACACTATCTAACCAGGGAATAATTTGTTTTCTATGTCCATCCAATCTTTCATCGAACAAGCTAAAAAACATTTCATCTACTAATTCTACACTAACTCCTTTTTCAACTCTTTTTTCTTTGAACTTCGATTCAAAATCTGAAACAGATCTAAAGTTTCTGAAAAGATGAGATGGAATATGAATATCAACAAATAACCTTTTTATTATTTGTATCTTCTTTAGTTTTTTAAATTTTTTATTACTTATCATAAGAATATCACACTAATGCATTAGCAATAAGTAATTCTACAATAACACTCGTTGAAAAGAAATTTTTCTTTTTTACTAATGCCGTATTAAACAAGCCTTTAAAAAATCGATACATTTTTTTAACTTTAAAAGCCACAAAAAGAGGATATGAAGTGTAATTTGATTCATAAACAAGCACACCTCTGAATCCATCTTTAAATTTATTTATGCCGGATTTCTTTTTATCATGGATATTGTGATTATCATAACCTCCAAAATCATAGTGTTCAAACCCCATGTTTTTAAAATACATCATATCAGAATAATGTAAATGTCTGTTTGACCTTCCTACCAAAGCTTTTAATGAAACATCGTGAATATTATCAATATCAGAAACGGAAGATTCTAAACAAACACGTTTACCTTCATAATCCAGAAAATACAAATGCGAAATAATAATTTTATCATTTAATTTGCAAGTTGTTACATGAAGATTATTCAACATTTCATTTCGCACCTTAAAACATCTCCAACCTCTTTTTAATGCAAATTGATTATACAATGGAATAAAATCTTCCAGGGATGCATGCATATCAATCTTTACAAGATTATCTCTGATGGAACGCATGATTTCATAAACGGTATTTTTCTTAAATGATCTTAGCAATTCCGTTTCTGATAGATTGAGTGTGTTTATCAATGTATTTATTGCTCCCTTTTTAAAAAAAAAATAATTGCCAGTTGAACCTGTACTTCTATATATACTAAATAAACCATTCTTTATTGATGGTTTATTAGCAAAAAAAATCGTTTTAACTGAAATTGTTTTTGACTTACTTTTTAAGATAATCATGGATTGAATTCATTTTTTTAGCTAACTTTTGAGATATCAAAAGAGTATATAATTCTTTAAACAGAAGATATTTTTTATCGCATTAAAAAAACACAGCAGCCTATATCAAATATTTAAAATTAAATACTTTTCAATATATTAAAGTTATCGTCAGAAATATTTAATAAGCAAAGATAATATTTTTTTCCTGTTTTTTGAAGTATCGTAGAACAAATCCAGATAAATCCAAAATCCGCTATTGAAATCATTTTTATTTGTGAGTCACGACATAGACCATATGCATTTTATTGATATTTTGGTTTCTCAAGGTTCTCTTTCTGAGATCTTTTACTGCGTTTATTAAGATTTCCAATATCTGGGCTATTTCACTTGTCGTAAATACCTCATATGCAAGTTCGAAAACCTTCAGTTCGTGAAAGCTTATTTTTTTCAAAAGAGGTTCGCCTGTTTTTATTATTTTCTTTACATTATAAGAAAACTCCCTCCAATATTATTTATCAGGTTGATGTTTTTTCTGGAAGAAGTTCAGTTATTTCCATTTTCATCAAATTTTGGTAACCTAAAATGTAGTGAATAGAAAAAACCCTAAACAGGGGAATGGAGCGTTGCAGTAATTAGTTACTTTGTATCCTGAAAACCTGTGTATGCATATCAAATATTGTAATATAATCTGAGAAATAAAAAGATGTTTGCTAAAGAACCGTTCCGACTTTATTTTTGGTATAGTTTTGTTTTTTAAATTCAATGTAGATGGTTAGAAACGAGTATTGACAATCAATTAAGAAACATAGAATTTGAGCTTTTGACTACCGCAAATTTATTCTTAAGTTTCAAGAATGGTTTTTCAAAATATGTATAAGATAACCAGGCTGTAAAAACAGTAGCACCCACAACAGAGCTATAAACAAGGATATACTTCAAATCCACATCTACTTTCAAATTTTTATAACCTTTTGATAGAAGCAGAATAATAAGTGGATGAATAACATAAATACCATAAGATATTTTCCCTATAAAATCGCAGAATCTATTTTCAAGATTAAATAGCCTGTCTTTAATTGTAACTTGCCCCATTATCATACTTAACGCTGCAAATGAAATAATTTCCTGCCCTATCAGAGCCGGGATATGAATAACATTAAATCCCATGAAAGCAAAAAGAATCCATGAAAATAATTGAACGAATTTATTTGAAAACAAGTTGATAATTCTAGTCTTGCATTGAAAAAAAAGTATAGCACCGATTGCACCAATCATCATACAATGAAAACGAGTAATCATTAAAAATCTATAGGGATACGAACTCGCTCCAAAACATAACCACAGACCAATTTTAATCGCAAATAATATGACGAATAAAACAATTGCTATTTTCAGTAATTTATTTTTTGAAAATCGAACTACCCAAGGCCAAAACAGATAAAATTGTTCCTCTACTCCAATACTCCAATAATGTATTAAAATCGAAATCCCATTTTGGAAAATAAACGGAACATTGGCTGCAAAAAACATATAAAACCACAATTCTTTTACAAAAACCTCCGTTGTTTTATGCAAAAAAATAAAAATAAGGATTGAAACTATAATAAATAGATAATAAATTGGCCAAATACGAAGAATTCGGCGTACATAGAATTTTTTTACATCTACGGTTTGTTTATTCCGGACTTCGTGCAACAATAAAAAAGTTATTAGAAACCCACTAATTACAAAAAATAAGGTAACTCCATAACCCGCCATTGGCAAATCAAATAAATAGGGCAATCCAAAATCAACAATCCCTCTTTGCGAAATATGAGCAATTACAACTGACAAGGCTGCAATAGCTCTTAATCCATTCAGACCGGGCAAATATATACGAGTTTGTTTCATTAAGTTACTTTAGTTCAGACTAAAATTAAACGCCTAACAATTATTTAACAATGTCTTTATTCTCTTTTCGAAATAAATATAGGTTCGAAACAGAGCAGAATGAATAGATAGAAAAATATATATTCGTCTGTGACGGGCATAAATACTTACTGTTTTAAAATTATTCCAGTTAATGATCCTTTTTATTGCTAAATCTTTATCTCCATATAGTTTTCGTTTTTCAGGCATAAATGCTCCAAAATACTCTCCTGCAATTTCTCTGTAAAGATTATTTTTATCTATATCGCTAATGGGAATAAAAAAATCAGATAACTTATTAGCAACAGTAATCATATCATAAAGCCGTTGAACATTGACGGATTGCGTTATACTGCCCTTGCGAATTCTATATACATACAAGCAGTCAGGTATCACTTTCACCGTTTGCGCATAATAACAGGCAAGGGGTGTAAATAAATTATCCTCATGGTAAATACCTTCTTCAAAAAACAACTTATTTTTCAGGAGATACTCCCGACGATACAACCGCAACACGGAACATACAAAATGAAATTTCCGACGAACCAAGGCATATTTGCAGTAATACTCCCAACCGTTCAGATTAAGTTCTTCAATTTCATTATCCGGTTCTTCAGTACTTCCATCTTCAAACACCCTACGTCCATTAAAACACACTAAATCCTCTCCACGTTGTTTCTGTGCAAGAATCTCTAACGTGTTTGGTTCAATCCAGTCATCACTATCCAGAAAAAACAAATAATCACCTTTAGCTGCTAATATACCGGCATTGCGTGCACCACTTAATCCTTTATTTTGTTGTGTAATTACTGTAATCTGATTATATCTATTCTGAAACTCCTTCAGAATGGTCCAACTTCCATCCGTCGACCCATCGTTCACACAAATTACCTCGCAATCGGAATTAGTTTGCGCAACAACTGAATTGAGACAATCCCGTAGGTATTGTTCAACATTGTAGACGGGGATGATGAGAGAAATGAACATTTTTTATTTCATTTAGTTGTCAAAGATTTCAATTTTTCTTCCAATGTTTCAAAATAACTCCAAATTACTTCAGCGGCATGGGGCAAAAAGCGCTGCTGCGTAGCAAAATCAATATATTTATTTTCGTCCGCGATTAATTCTTTAATCACTGATAATAAATTCGTATTATCTTCTCCCTGATTCCAGAATAAAATAGCATCCTGATTCAGAATATCAAGCTCCGGCTTATTATTTGCACCCCAATAAACGGGTATGCAGCCAGCTTCTATCGACTGAAATATTTTTTCAGTCACATATCCTCTAGCATTGGAATTTTCGGGACAAATATTTAGTTTAAATTGTTTTAGAAATTCATGCTTATTATCATTACAGTTTATCTGTAACTCATCCGTATTTTGTCTAAACCGCCCTCCTGAACTTACTAAGTCAACAAATTGAAGCGCATCGATGATATCTCCACGTATTCCATTCCAGTCGTGACTGGCAACCAACGAACAAAATCGGGTTCGGTTATCGGTCTTTACATTAGACAATTGATCCAGCTTTACTTTAATATCTTCATAGGTCGACTCCGGTTCAAACATGTAAAGCATCCACAATGGGAAACGTATATCAGATCCGAATGCATTATTATCAAATCCAATAGATAAATCAAACGGCTTCTTCTCGCATACTTGCCTATACTTATCAAAACGTTCTGCCTGCATATTTTCGCCTGAAAAAAATATATTCAGACCTTTCCTTCTATACTTTAATGTTTCTACAGGACCTAATACCGAGTAAAAATTTATTTTAGCTGAATAATTGTTGTTTAGCTTATGATGCTGTATGAAACGCGCGAACCACATTTCATGTGGAAGTTGAGTATCCCAAAAGTTATAAAAACGAATCTGATCATTGTTGTTTAACCTTGTATCATCCGAATACCTGTTTAAAAAAAAGTTAAACAGCTTCAAGCTATAAGCAATATTCATATTTTGTATAAAACGATTTATAAATCAGAGTTTTTTGATCATTGATTTAATCCTCTTCTCTGTCTTTGAAATAAGAGGAAATTTTTGCCGCCAGGTACATGCTAAAACAAACAAAAACACTTGCAAGCGAAAATACAATAATGACCGACTTGTTTTGATAAAGAAATCGTCGGTAAATGATTTTATACATTCATAGCCCTTATCCTTGAGATAAAGGCGGAGTTCATCGGACGAATCGTTATTTTCGACTGTAAGAAATTCAATATTAATTTCATCTAGATCAATAGACTTTATAATTTTCGATTCCGCACCCTCTGTGTCGATACTTAAATAATCAATGTGTCTAATGTTATCTGATTTCAGGATAGCGTTCAGGTTTTTGCTCTCAACCTTAATATCCTCAAAAGTACTATTGTATTTAACGCATTCATCATTTATTCTATCTATATGCTTTTGATCCATAAATTCCAAAATACCACTCAGCATTTCGGAATACCCAACAATTTTTCTAAAAACAACGCTACCTTCCGTATCTGAAATACACACATTATAATTCAGGCTCTGTCTGTTTTTTTTCAATTGAACAAAAACGTCAGGATTAGGTTCGATGCAAATACCTGACCATCCTCTCTTTTTCTCTAAAAAATAAGAGTTTGAAAATGATATGCCATCATGTGCTCCGATATCTAAAAAAAAACCATTATACTTCTTTTTAAAGTATATATCTACAAACTTATCCTGATGATATTGTGAGTATTTTGAACTTTTGCTCATATTTAATTACAGATTAAATCACTTAAATAATTTATAACTATTTTATTGAGATATAATTATCAATTTCATTGATAATATTTTCGTCAATATTTATATCGAATTTTCTGGCAAATAATTTATCTTCTGGTAAATTCATTAGTTCGACTAAATCGTCTGAAGAAAAAGTAACCGGCAAAGGAACATTCTTTCGTTCCCAATTTGTATAGGTTAATGTTCCTTTTATTTTTATATCTTTATCTTTAGTAGCTAAATACATTATTATCGTATGAAAAAACACTTCATCTGGAATTGCTGTATATTTATGATAACTAACAAATGAGGTATTATCTTGAACAAAGCCTAAAATTCTTTTTATTGTTGGAATAGTTAGAGCCCACCATTGTGAACCACCATATGGAATAATGTGTTTAGCATGTTTTCTTTTTCTTATAATGTTGGATACAATCTCAAAAAAAAAATTAATATTTTTCGTTTCAATTATTCTGTTAATTATTGATTTCCAATTTTTTAGGTTGTGAATTTCTTTAGAAAACAAATATGGAATTGATATTGAGTCTTGTCGTTTTGAAGATAAATAAAATGTATAATATTCATATCGTTGTACCCATTTATTATCGGGCCAACACTCATAAATAGGTTTTATATCAATAAACTCACAACCATTATTAGCATTAAAATAATTATCTATTGACTCTCTGTTTTTGACTGGATAATCTTGTCCGCTAATTAAAATGCAGTAGCCACTCCTCTGGTCATTAATAACTTCATGCATACAACTTAATGTTGCATGAACCAGACTTATACTCCCCCAAACACAGTCATATCTGTTAGCAACAAAAATCACATTTCTATACTCAGCTATAAGTTCTTTGAAATCCTGAATGTCTACTTTTTTATCAACATGTATATAAAAATAGGATTTATTATCGTCCAGTGCTTTTATCAACCGAAATAATTGTAGAGGATTCTCATGTGCCAGAATAATGTAATTCTTTTCCATATTTGATAATTAAACAGACTAATAAATAATTTTACATTAAAATTCGCCCAATTATATTATATTCTATTCAGATTAAAAAGACTTCCACCTTTCCGGACTTTTCCTCCATTACCCAAAACGGCTGTTTTATATCCGGCATCTGCCACTTGTTTCAGCACAGAATCATTCCATATTCCATAGGGGTAGGCAAAATGTACTACTTCTTTATTAATATGCTTTTCTATCATTAATTTTGACTTGTTCAACTCTTCCTTAACATCTTCTGTACTCATATTAGGTAACACACCATGTGATACCGTGTGCGAAGCAATTGTGCATAGTTGATCTGTTGCCAACATCCCTATTTGCTCCCAACTCAAAGCTAAAGATTTATTTTTATCCCAGAATGAATAACTATAATTAGCAAACAAATGATTTAATGTCTGTTCTATTTTTGGTGATTGTGAATCAAATATTTTTTGCTTCACAATAACAAAGGTTTCATTTTTCTTATCGTTGGTTGAGCAGTCATACCGACTTCCATCTCCTAATATTAATTCATTATGAGTTAAAAGTATATCCTCCAACACGTACCACCAGAGCAGAGCTTTTCCATCAGGAAAATTAGTTGTAATGTAGATAGTAAAAGGACAATTGTACTTTTTAAAAACAGGATAAGCCAACTCGTAATTATCAACATATCCATCGTCCAATGTAAAACAAATAAATTTCTCTCTTAGTCTTTTTTGTTTATTAACTATTTCATAAACTTCATCCAACGAAACAAAGCGATATCCTCTTGCCTGATAATCCAATATCGTTTTTTCTAGAAACTCAGGTGTAATTTCCATTTGTCTGTTGGCTTCGAGGTGGCTTCGCTTTTGCACAACACGATGTAGCATAAGAATCTCACCCCAGGCAGGGTGAAATAATTTATAGAGTTTTCGCTTTATTATAAAGAAAAGAGTTGGCATGTTAAAAAATACATTTATAAAACAACGACAAATTTCTTCTTAAACTTAAATATCTCCAGTCGAATGAACAGGCATAACAAAAACCATTAATTATCGAGAATTTCTTAAAATGCCGGGATAAAACATATTCTTTATATCCTGCTTGTATATACTTATCTAATTCTTCATCTAAAATATGACGTTGAATATAAAATCCGCTTTCCTGATTTTTTAATTTTAGTATTTTCTTCCAGGCTACACATTTATGATAATCGTTAATAGATTTAATATTTTGTTTTAGGAAAATTTCCAAATGGAACTTTTTATCTTCATCAGTAAATTCAGAAGATATTCGGTTCAACATCTCTAATCGAACCTGATTAGTCTTTTCTAATTGAAGTGCATTTGTATCCTGTGTAATCTGATTATTGTGTTGGCGGTAATATACGAGTACTTCTGGAATATTGTATATTTGTGTTTTTCCCAGACAATCTGTCCACATTTTATAATCTTCAGCCGGAAAATAATGTGCCTTATATCGTAAACCGGATTCTTTTAGAAATGACATCCTAAATACCACACTGGGATGACTCATGCAACAATAAAAGAGGAACCCAATTTTTAAGCCCTCATTGTCAATTGGAAAAATAAAATCGCCTTCAAATGCACCAAACTTACGAATGGATGTTCCACAAAGTCCAACATCAGGACGAGAATCAAGTAGCTGTATTTGTTTTTCCAATTTAGTGGGATGCCATAAATCATCTGCATCCATCCGGGCAAGAAACTCAGTATCGACCATTTCAATACCCTTGTTTAATGACGCAACTAACCCTATATTCTTTTTATTCTCTTTATATATAATTCGTTTATCAGAATATGAACAAACAATTTCGGCAGAACTATCAGTAGATCCATCATTAATAATCAAAAAAATAAAATCGGAATAAGATTGCGCCAGAACACTATCAATAGTTTCTTTTAAGAACCGCTCTCCATTATATACCGGCATTAAAATAGTTATTCTAGACATAACTTAAATCGAAAATACGTTTGATATAGTGCGTTATTATTTCCTTCTTTTTTTGTATTTGATCATTGTTTTCCCAATAAAATTCAATTTTATTCAATAACGCATCAAAGACTATTTTTCGAATATATTCAATGAAAGCGCTAATTATAAATATCAACGTAATTGCAGAGAGTATACAAATCAGAAATTCAAAACCAAAATAATTCGTCTGAACTTTTGATATATATTTACAAATAAAATCTCTCACAGATTCATGATCATGTAACAAATAGATACCAAATACTAAACCTGAAATTGTATTTATAAACTTACTCTGAATCTTAATATTTTTAAATACATAAAAAAGCATTATAGAAGAAAACATTAAAATAGGATTATTATATGAAAAAAGAATTGACAGTCTTGAAATTTTACCGTTATACAACAACAAAAAGGCTATTGTTACTAAAATAAAAGTAGATAGGATTAAATACAAAAGAGGCTTTTTTATTTTGGTTACCATTACACTTAAATATCTTGCTATAAGATATAAAACTATAAAATGAAAAATTGAATATCCATCGCCCGATAATCCAGAGTGCCACCAAAAACTTGAAAAACTATCAAAATACACTAACCCTACTAATGTAATTATCTTACTTCTATGTTCTAATAAATCAAACCCTTTATTTAATATAGGAGAAATAAAGTATAATCCCAAAAACAGAGACAGAAACCACCATGTATATTTAGATATAGGGATGAAATTTAAAACAAATACCTTGAATTCAAATCGATTGTGGTTCAATATCAAAAAAAACAGATATATACCAACCGAATAAAAAACAGCCTGTAGTGTAAAAGAAATAACTGTTTTTATTTTAAATTTCATTCCATAGTAACCGGATATAAAAACAAAAGTATTAACACCCAATACGACAAAACTATTTACGAAGATCTTATAATATATAGATAAATCATGTAGAGCCAGACTTTGTTCATAATTTAATCCTAAACTATGTACGATAACGTGATGAGTAATTATCATTATCATTAAAATAATTCTCAATAATTCGATATTTGATTCCCTGACTTTATTTGTCATAAAGTTATTCTAAAGTATAAAATCCAGTTTTTAACACAGTCTGGTGCTGAAACTAATATTATTAGATGTTTAATAATTTTCTTTTAAATTTAAGTCGATAATAAAAGTCAAAAAAACATATAAACACCCACATCAAAGTATGTTCTTTTTTCATTTTCTCAATAATTTTTCGTTGCGTTTCTTTAGAATAATGCTGACGTCTTTTAGATTTACAATACTTCTTTGCCCAGTCAATTGAACTTGAATTGATAGCTTGAATTGATAGCTTTGGTTTCAAATAGGAATAGATATCCAATCCTTCCAAAAAAGTCAATCCACTTGTTTTGGCATTATTAGAGACGTTATTTTTATGAACCCGAAAGTTATTGAGAGTCTGTTTTACTTCCAAAACATCAAAGCCTTTTTCTGCAACTAATAAATAAAAAAACCAATCTCCGCAATATTTCATCGTTGAATAAAGCTGCTGCTGTTCAACTGTTGGAAATAGTTCCCGTTTAAACATCATCATACTGGCATTCCAAATAGAATTATCGACTGAAAGAAATTTTTCAATATAAAATTTAGACGGATATACAATAGTCTCACCCGTATCGTTTACCTCATTCGAATACGTCAAGTTTCCATCACCATCTGCTCCCTTTGATGCTACATAAGCCAACCCAACATTGGGTCTTTGCTCAAACTCATGCATGAGAGTTTTCAAAAATTCCTGTTCAGCCCAATCATCACTTTCAGCTATCCATATATATTCTCCTTGCGCGAGTTCAACACCTTTGTTCCATTGTTTAAAAGTAGAACCACTATTTTGGTTATTAAAAACAACCTGACATACCTTGGAGTGATCTTTATATAAATCTAAAACATCCCTACTATTATCAGTCGAACAATCATCAAGCAATATCACCTCAAAATCCTGATAGCTCTGATTTAAAATACTATCAATACGCTGATTCAAATATGGAGCATGATTGTAATTAGGTACTATGACGGAAACCTTAGGCATATATTAATGTTTTGACATTATTGAAGATGATTAAATATCATTTAATTGCCTTTGGCTCTACAAACGTCTGATAAAATTGAAAATGGCTTTAAAATGTATTTACCTAAACGATATGCTTTTGATAATTGAATTCTTTTTATTTCTTTTTCTAAAGACAAAATATAATCATGTTGCCTGGTTAATTCCGGATTCAGCCATATCAGATTTGGAATATACTTCTCAAATTTCTCTTTATGATCATCATAAATCTTTATTCTTAGTTGCATAGCACTTTGTTCACTTAAACTGCTCAACATTGAATGACCTTTTGTTCTATAAAAAAAACAAATTTCAGGGATACGATAAACCTGGTCTTCTTCATTCAATAATGTAAGCCAAAAATCCCAGTCTTCAAAACCGAGAATCAAATTTTCATTATAATAACTTGTTTTATCATAATCTACTCTTTTGTACAAAGCAGAACAAAAAATCATATTTCCAAACAGCAATTCAGAATAATTATAATCTGCTAATTTCCATTCTCCAACTTTATTTCCAAAAAAACTTGCTTTACAATATACCAATTTTGTTTCCGGGTAAACTTTGAAATGTTGAATTGCTTTTTCAATATATTCTTCACCAATCAGATCATCAGAGTCTAATGGTAAAATATATTCTCCAATACTACTTTTAATCCCCGAATTACGAGCTGAGGAGAGCCCTCCATTTTCTTTATAAATATATTTAAATCGGTTATCTTTATTACAGTATAGCTTAGCTATTTCTTCCGTATTATCAGGACTTCCATCATTCACAATAATACATTCCCAATTCTGATAAGTTTGTAATAATACAGACTCCAGAGTTTCAGGCAGATATTGAGCTTGATTGTAACACGGTACTATAACAGAAACTAAGAAATTCATTATGAACTAAATTTGTTTTTGAATGAAATCATCTATTTTCAAACTCATATATCCATGTTGTTGTCCTGCTGGGAACAATTTCCAAGATTTATTATTATCAAGAAAATACAATGGCGAAGCTTCATTAACTTCTAGTTTAATAGTATCTTCTATATATTTTTCACTTATCAGATACTGCTGAATGATTTTGAAATATAACGAAACATAGTAATTCCCTTTTTTAAATAATGTTTCATTTATTATTGCATTTATCATTTTTCTTTCTGATGGCAAAACGGATATTCTTTGATTTTGAAATTCATTACCAAAACAAGTCACAGACTCTCCATTTCCACTTTTTATTTCAACATTGAATTCCAACAAACAACTTTCATTCGATTTATTGCTTATCTCAAATTGGCATTCGAAAGCTAAACCCTGATAAATTATACCATTATTTTCAGTTCCTTGTTTCAATACAAAATCTGATATTTCTATTAAACCATCGAGTAATTTAATGTTATTTGCTTTTTGCCCTGAAACTTTATTATTACGATCCAAGTAATTTGATATTACTTCTGAAGTTGAGCCATCTTCAAAAACAGATCCATTTTCTAGTGAAATACAGCGTGTACATAGATTTGCTATTGCTCCCATATTATGACTCACAAACAACACGGTCCTCCCCTCTCCCTTTGAAACATCCTGCATTTTTCCAATAGCTTTCTTCTGGAATTCTGCATCGCCTACAGCAAGGACTTCGTCTACTACCAGTATTTCAGGTTCCAGGTGAGCAGCAATGGCAAAACCTAGACGTACAGTCATACCGCTTGAATAACGTTTCACAGGAGTATCCAGATAACGTTCTACACCCGAGAAATCTACAATTTCATCTAACTTACGGGTTATTTCGGCTTTAGTCATGCCCATAATAGCACCATTCATATAGATATTTTCACGTCCGGTCATTTCGGGGTGAAAACCTGTACCAACTTCCAGTAAAGAAGCTATACGTCCAGCAGCTTTAATGGTTCCGGTAGTAGGTGCTGTTACTTTAGAGAGGATTTTCAGTAAGGTAGATTTACCGGCACCGTTTTTCCCTATTATCCCCAACACATCGCCTTGTTGTACCTCGAAGTTAATGTCTTTCAATGCCCACACATAATCGCTTTCACCTTTATGAGCACGATCATTTATCTCACCTATCTTTAAGTATGGGTCTTCTTTACCCTGAATATTCATTTTCCACCATCGGTTCAGGTCATGACTCAGCGTTTGAGTGGAGACGAGTCCGAGGCGGTATTGTTTAGAGATATTTTCGAATTTAATCGCTGTGCTCATAATATTGAATTTCACGAATTTTTTCTAATTAGACGAATTACTTTTGAGTAAATCTGTCATTCCCTAATTCGTGTAATTTGTTTTTAATTCGTGAAATTAGTATCTTTCGTTCGTAAAATTATAAAAAAATCTGTATAATTAGCTTTAATTAGTGCAATTTGCTTTAAATTCTTGCAATTAGTATCCTAATAATAATACCCAGTGACCAGCAACCTTACAAAATAAATCAGTCCCATTAAAACATGAATTGAAAATACTGAAAGTAATAAAATATTTTTCAAGGTTTTACCTTCCATTTTCAGATCTTTCAGCAAAGCTAATAAGGCAACAAAGAAAGATAACCAGGTAGTTATAACGATTTGCCAGTAGAAGTTTCCATGGGCTGCCCGTGGACCTGATTCTGATATAAAAAAGAAAATCAATACTGACACTACAAATGAAAGTGACGTATACCAAAACGCCTGACTCTTTATTACTTTTGGAATGTTGAGGAAACTATAAAGAAGCGGGAAAAACACAGAAAAAAACATCGCAACTGGCATCAAATTGAATTCTTCAAACTCCGGATTTCGATAAAATGGTAAGAAAATAACTGATGAAGCCTCTTTATTAGATGGTGTCGTGGTTTTATAAATAATCCAATACTCCAGGATTAAAAAGAAAAAGCCTATAATCAAAGGAATGACGCTATACCAAAATTCTTTTTTAAACTTGTATTTGAATAATAACATCAGTGGATAAGCACAAAGGAATACAAAGAAATAACTTGGTTTGATAAATAAATTCAACAGTATCAATAAGAAAATCCACAGATTGCGTTTTGCGTCATAATCCTGCAACTGTTTATATGATTGATAGAAAAGAAGCATCGCAAACGGGAACAAAAAGAGAATGGTAGAGTTATGCCACACATTAGGAACATAATTTCCAATATACATAAAGTAATCATCTGAAAAATAGCTCGGAATAGGGATGGCAAAAACGAATAGCATGCATATCGCAAAAAAAGCTGTTGACGCAAAATTCGATGAATTTCGAACACGACTCTTGACTACTTCTAAAATCATTTTTTGTGATAAATAATATCGATACACACCTGCAAATGCCAACAGAAAACAAAGGCTAACTTCGGTAGGAGTTACCTTTGCTGTAAAAAACGAAAACACATTAACCAACAGATAAACCAGGAAATTTCCTGTATAAGGAATCTCTCCCGTACACATTTGACGAGCAAATGCAGCATGGTCATGCATGTCGTTATAATCGGCAGGAATCGCTTTTAAAATGCCATAATATGCAGCAAACAAAAGCAAAAACAAAATGGGAATAATAAACTTATTTTTATTCATAGAGAAATTAGTTGGTAGTTGGTGGTTATTAGTCGTTATTTAGTTTATTGGAGTAACACCAAATTTATCAGGATTATTAACCATAAACGACAATAACCGTCCAACTTCTTCATTCAATTTTATCAATTGTATATAATCTTCTTCAGCGAAATAATGGCAATGTAAAGAGAAGTCGATCCACACAAGAGTTTCACTATTCTCTCCCAGACAATCTGATAATTTAAGCAGATAGTGTTTGTAGTAGTTTCTTTTTCGATATGCTTCAGCTAAGTTTGCACAAACTGAACGCGAAGAACGTCGAATCTGATCAGTTAATGAATATCTTTCCTCTTTTGGAAATTTCAACGTAATGTCAAATATCTGACAGGCTTGCTGAAAAGCTTTTTGATATGCTATTAAATCTTTGAATCCTTGATTTATCATACTCATTTATCCTTTTGTAATATCTTTCTACAAACTACCGACTACAAACTACCGACTATAAACTGATTTTATGGTAACAATAATTTTATCGAGATCTTCAATACTTAGCTCGTAGAACAACGGTAAACGAACCAAACAATCAGCAAACATATCACAATTAGCCAAAATCCGACCATCGTGTTTTTCAGCATAATAAGGACTGCTATGCAAGCTCAGATAATGAAATACCGCCAAAATATCATTTTGTTTTAACGTATTTATGAGCTTAGTTCTTTCTTCCAACGAAGGACAAACAAGATAGAACATGTGTGCATTGTTTGTTGCATATTCGGGAATCAATGGTATTTTAAAATATCCCTTATCGGCCAATGGCTTTAATGCATTGTAATAGCGACTCCAATGTTCTTTTCGTTTATTCTGAATCTCATCAAGATGTTCAATTTGCGCCCAAAGAAAGGCTGCAATAACTTCGGATGGTAAAAAAGAAGAACCTATATCAACCCAACCGTATTTATTGACTTCGCCACGGAAAAACTCTGCCCTGTTTGTACCTTTTTCCCAAATAATTTCAGCACGATGAATAAACCGTTCATTGTTAATAGCCAGCATACCGCCTTCACCTGAAATCAGGTTTTTTGTTTCATGAAACGAAAAAGCAGCAAGATGTCCAATACTTCCCAAAGAACGACCCCTAACCCCTAAAGGGGAACAAGAGTTGGAAATTGAAGGCTTCGTCTTATTTTCGGAAGTTGCTATAATCTCTACAGATTCGCTTTTTCTCTCTAAACCCCCTTTAGGGGGCAGGGGGTCATAGAAAGAATCCACCGCCTGTGCTGCATCTTCCACAACTAACAAATTGTATTTATCTGCAAGAGCCATTATCTTATCCATATCGCAAGCCATACCGGCATAGTGAACCGGTACAATTACTTTGGTCTTAGGAGTTATCAATGATTCTATTTTATCAGCATCAATATTCGGATGTTCCGATTGGCTGTCTGCAAAAACAATCTTTGCTCCCTGACGTACAAATGCTAAAGCAGTAGAAACAAAAGTATAACTTGGAATAATGACCTCATCGCCGGGTTGAACATCACACAGGATAGCGGCCATTTCCAACGCATCGGTACACGAAGTGGTTAACAGACATTTTTTGAAATTGTAACGCTTTTCAAAGTAAGCCTGGCAACGTTGTGTAAACATGCCATTCCCTGATAATTTGCCAGTAAAAACAGCCTCATACATGTAATGGGCTTCTTTGCCTGTAAGATATGGTTTATTGAAAGGAATCATCTCTTTAATGATTAGTTATAAATGATAAGTGATTAATTAGCAACTGTTTTTTGATATAAATAGCCCGATTCGTTGGAATCAATGATTTTATATGTCAATAAGTCTAATTTATTTTTCGAATAAATATATTTTGAGTTAAGCTTGTCGGTCAAAGTATCCGAACAAGAAATTCCTATTCCTGCAGGAATATTCAAAACGACATATGAGCTAAACTGACAAACGACTATCGTATTTGTAAAACGAGAATTTGGGGATTTAGTATAATTAACATGATTCAGCACCTTATTTTCAACAGAATTTACATATCGACCGTTACTAAACGATTCAATAAGTGTGGGAGAATTTATCAGAAGAATAATTCCTACTATATTAATTCCCAGCGAAAAATACAAAACAGAACGCTTTCCACTTAGGATTAAAAACAAAATACAGCCAAACAAAACCGGAGCCATAACGCGATAATCGCGCCAATCAAAAATATCGTAAGCCGTTATATTAATCAGTAAAAATAAAAACAGTATCAAAAATACTATAAAATATTCAATTTCAAACGACTTAAAACGACTTTGTAGAATTTTGGATTTAATGAGACTGTAAACGCAGGTAATAAGTATGAAATACCGCAACAGAACCTGAATCGGAGAATCTGAAAGAGGGTTGATGAAGTTTCGTAAATTTTGAACAAAATGGATTGAAAAGGAAGAAATCAAATCAGAGAGACTACTGCTGGCGAACAACCCGCTAAGAAATGAATCGGGATACGGAGAAACAAATAAATTGTTTACAAAAAACAATAATACACTATATATCAGCCACAAAAAAAAATAAATCCAAAATCGAAAATCAATCCTAAACCCATCTTTCCGGTTGAGCAATAAAGGCAGGAACAGCACAATATAGATTATTCGTATAAATGATATGCCCGTACAAAACACAAGCAACAAAGCAAGCAACTGGTTTCCTCCACGTTTAAAATACACGTAAAGTAATCCAATATAAACAATTAGTACCGAAAAATTCAATAATTCGGTCATGGAAGTGGATGAGAAAAGAATCAGAGGTGTGAATGACATGCTGAAAAGTAGCATGGAAAGCAGATTCTTTGACGAAACTTTAGAGATTATTACTGAAATTAGAAAAGCCAGCGACAGAAAAAAACTATTGGCAATAACAATCGAATAGGTTTTCCAACCGAAGATTTTCCCGAACAGAGCATATACAGAAACAGCACCGAAGCCATGTGTACCGAATGATAAACATTTTGGTAATGCTTCATTTATAGTATAATAACCAAAATCAAATCCTTTTTGACAGAAAGACAACGTTTCGTGCCAGTACGATAATTCGTCGGACCAGCATGGAACAGATTCGAAAACAGAATGGTGGGTAATAACGATTGTGGTAAAAAACAACACTATCCAGGGAGAAACAATCAGTAATAAACCTAGTAACAATCGAGTCTTGTCTGGCTTCGAAATTTCATGCTTCCTGAAGATATTCATTAATAAATAATGATAAGGGATTAATTATGAATGATAAACTATTTACCATTAACTACTTACTATAAACTACCGACTATAAACTATAAAGTACATTTTAAAACCGTTGCACCCCACGAATAACCAACACCAAAACCGGCTATAAGTACATTTCCTTTCAGTTTTCCTTCTTTTTGAGCTTCGCACAAAGCAATGGGAATGGTAGATGACACTGTATTTCCAACATTTTCCAGAAAAAAATAAAATTTTTCAGGTTCAATCTCAATTAGTTTCCGTAAATAATTCATCATATACTTATTAGCCTGATGAAATACAAATAACTGAATATCATCTTTCAAGAGCTGATTCTTCGCCAACACTTCATCCACCAAAACAGGAACTGCTTCGGACGTGAAATTAAAAATCTCACCACCATTCATATATAAATAATCGGACGAACCTGAAGCTCCGTCTTCAGCAAAAGTCAGTTCTTTTAAATCTTTCGGATGACGTAATCCACCATTTTTGACTATCAGATTTTCGGCTCCACGGCCATCCGTTCCAAGACTAAAATTTTCGACAGAAGCAAAACCTTCAGTGGAAACCAATGTTGCTGCAGAAGCATCTCCAAAAATGGTTCGGTTTCCTTTATCTTTTGGATGAATGTGCTTTGAATAGGTTTCAGCAGTCAGCAATAGTACATTTTTTGCAATTCCACCGGCAATCAACCCTTTAGCGAGTGACAAGCCATAAACAAAACCGGAACAACCCAGATTAAAATCCAATGCACCACACGAAGTCGACAAACCTAATCGGTTTTGAATCAAACAAGCCGAAGTTGGCAAATAATAATCAGGACTCTGAGTACACAACAGAACAAAATCAATTGTAGAACGGTCAATATTATTTTCTGTAAAAAGTTTCTCAGCAGCTTGCGTAGCCATATCTGACGCAGTTTCACCTTCGGAAGCAATGTGTCGTTGGTGTACTCCTACTTTTCCAGCCACTTTCTCTACAGTCCATTCCGGAAATTCTTTTACCAAATCGGCATTTGTGACAATTTTTTCCGGTAAAAAATAGGATATTGCTTTTATATATGCATTCATAATATACCCCTAACCCCTAAAGGGGAATTAAATTAGTTTCGATATTAATCTTTAAAAATTCTCATTATGTGAAACAATCCACATTTTTAAAAGCCCCTTTAGGGGTTTGGGGTCTACTGCAACGTATAACCACCATCAATCAATAAATTGGTACCGGTTATCCATTGCGTGGCATCAGACAGCAAATACACAGCTGCATAAGCCACTTCTTCTGGCTTTCCGTAGCGTTTTAGCGGATATTTCAACCTATCTTTTTCCAGTTCATCCTCTCCTACACCGTCTTTCAATAAATCCGTTTCAATCATGCCCGGATTAATACAATTAGCCCGAATGCCGCGTGGAGCTAATTCCAGTGCCACGCCTTTCATAAAGCCGGTTAAAGCGCTTTTCGAAGCAGCATAAATTGAACTACCAATATACGCGCAATTATTTCCATTAATAGATGAAATATAAACCAGTGACGCAGTTTTGTTAAGTTTCTTGTGTTGTAAAACCAAACGGGTTAAATGAATAGGTACCAAAGCATTGATTTGCAGAACATCATCTACATCCTCATTTTCAACAAACTGAAGTAATAATGGTTTTGCTATACCGGCATTATTTACAAGTCCATCTAATTTTGGTAATGATTCAACCAGTTTCTCCAGTTCAACCGAACTAGTCAGATCAGCAGTTATTTGTTGATGATTATCACCCTCCAACATTGAAAATGTTTCCAACAATCGTGCTTCATTACGTCCGGTAATGATGAGCATTGCTCCTGATTGAGAGCAAGCAACGGCAATAGCTCTACCAATACCTGAAGAGGCACCTGTTACCAAAATAGTTTTACCTGTTAATGAAAACGGATTCATTTTAGCTAATTTTGGATTGTACCAAATCAAACAATTCCTGAACGGTATTAGTTGGTTTCATTTCTTCCGGTTTTAAAACCACAGAATATTTTTTCCCAATCATATTCAATATAGCCAATGCATTTAACGACGACCATTCATCCAATTCTCTGAACCGTGTTTCAAGAGTAAATTCTGAAGCATCAGTATCATCAAATTGTGCGGCGAAATTTTTTATAAATTCGTTTGAGTCCATTGTATTTTAGTTTTAATAGATTTGTATTATTGTCTCTCTTTTTTTAAATAAAATCCTGAATGAAATTATTCGGGTCGGGAGTTAAAGGTGTAGACTTGGTTAGATATGAATTTCCATTCTTTGTACTTTTCAAAATAACAGATCCGGCACCCAGAATATTTCTTTCGCCGATAATGGTTTTATCCTTTATTATCGTGCTCATTCCTATAAAAGTATTTTTCTTGACAGTACAAAAACCTCCTATCATAACATTCGATGTCAAAAAACAATTTTCTTCAATCACTGAATCATGTCCGATTTTGTTACCTACATTAATTATTACATTATCGGAAATTTTCACATTCTGCATGAATATATTACCTTCCATAATGAAACAATTCTCTCCTATTTTCAAATCGTTCCAATGTGAGTTTCGCGAACAAATGTAACTTATTAGTTGATAGCCTTTCGCCTTTGCTTCATTGAATTTAGCTTCCCGGCTTGAATTCAACTTATGATAACCGATAGCTATAAACATGGCATATTCTGTGGGTGGATATTTTTCAACAACACTTTCAAAATCAATTACCGGCAAACCTAAAAATGTCTTTGAAGTATTGTATTCTGCATTAACAGTATAAGCTACTATTTCAAAATTCGAATCATTTTTCAGGTAAAAACTCACCTGACTGGCAAAATCGCTGATTCCAAATATGACTACTTTTTTCAATTTTTTTTTCATACTCTTATCTATAAATATCTTTCACTATAAAAGTCTGTCTCCCTTTTGTCTGGTTGAAAAGTTTATCAATATAAATTCCCAGAATTCCCAATGAACTTATGATTACTCCTACGGAGAAAAGCAAAGCTACAATCAAAAAAGTAAAGCCTGAAAGTACGATTTCCGGATTAATCAGTTTCTTTACAACAAAGAAAATTCCGGTCAACACACTCAAAGCAGAGATAAAAAAGCCGAATTTAAATAACACGATAAGCGGATAAGATGAAAATGAAGTAATAGCCTGCATACTCAACGAAATACGTTTGCCCAGTGTATAAGTGCTTTTACCCTCCCGCTGACCTTTTTTTATTGTTATCGGAATTTGCTTAAAACCAACCCACTGCATCATGCCGGCCATGAAAATATTCTTATCACCCATTTTGATCAACTCGTCAACATAACGCCGACTCATCAATCGCTCGGTTAGCAAATTCTCCGGAATCCGGGTATCTGTCAGACGATTAAAAAAACCGTAAAATAGTCCACCAACCGTTCTTTCAATAAATGAACCTTTGCGGGTTTCCTGTACGCCGTAAATCACATCACAATTAACTTCTTCGTTCATCTTAGCATAAAAAGTCGGAATATGAGTCGGTGGAACTTCCAGATCACAATCGATTAAAAAAACATAATCACCTGTTGAATAAGTTAGTCCGGCCATTATAGCATAATGATGACCAAAATTACGAGATAAATCAACGGCAACAATGTTATCGTTTGCCTTTTTCAATTCCAACACTTTATCCAACGATTTATCAGGCGAACCATCGTTCACAAAAACAATCTCATAACTATCACACTTAATTGCTGCCATAGCCTCCTGACATTGAGCTACAAAAGCATCAAGAAATCGCTCTGATTTATATAAAGTTGTAACTATTGATAAATGAGGTTTTTTCATACTATAAAACGTTTTTCGGCTTGATAAATTAAATAACCGCTTCTGTCGGCACTGCACTGAATATTATGAAGTTCTGTATCTGTAATTTCCGATTCAATAATCTCATTATATTTTTCAGGATGCTGAATCACAGGCAATAAATGTTCAGTTTCTTTGCACAGAAAATAAACTCCTGAAGAATGTTTCACGCTATAAGTCGGTTCTTCAAAATGTCCTAATGCCACATCGATAACCCCTTTTACAAAATCGTAACCGGTAGAAAGTTTAACTAAATTTGAACCGATAAAATCTCCACCCATCCTCGCTCCTACCTCAATGGCAAAAACTTCTCCATCTTTTGTGATTTTAAACTCAGAATGACTGGCTCCGTAGCTGATATTTAAAGACGTAAGCGCTTTTAATGTTTCAGTTTTAATTTTTTGTTGAATATCAGCTGATAATAAACTGGGTTGATGATGTTCCAGTTCCACAAAATAGGGTTCTTCCGTTGTAACTTTATCAGTTATTGCAAGAATATAATGCTTGCCCTTCCACGAAATGCTTTCAACACTCACCTCCGAGCCCGAAACATATTCTTCAACAATGGCATGATGTGTAAATGATTCGCTCTGAGCACGCTCAACCGCTTCTTGTAAATCAGCAGAATTTTCAATTTTCATTACTCCACGGCTTCCTGACCGATCTGTTGGTTTAACAATCAGCGGAAATCGAAAACCAACAATTGAATAATCCTCATCTGCAATCACAAACTTAGGCGAAGATACAGAGAATTCTGCAAAGCGTTTCCGCATTTGGTATTTATCCGTTGCAACAAATGCATCTTCAAAAGCATTACCGGTTAATCCCATTTTTCCTGCAATAAAACAAACTGTTGGTACAGCTGCGTCAGAAGCAATAGTCGTTATTCCATCTATTTTAACTTGTTGACAAATTTCAAGAATTTCTTCTTTGTCCAAAATTGAAATCGGGTAAAAATAATCAGCAACATCTTTACATACAGCACCGTCAGCCCATGCAAAACAATGAGTTTCAATACCCATTTCCTTTGCTTTTTGAACGATTGGCAACTGCAAATAACTGGCTCCTATGATAGCTAATCTCTTCATTTTAAAACTTTACCGTAACTATTGTACCTACTATTATCAATAACAAACCTATAACTTTTCCAATGGTGAATGTTTCGTTTAACAACCACACTCCCAATAAAAAGACAATTGCCGGAGCAAGGCTCATAAAAGGATAAGCTTCAGTTATTTGAAACTTCGTCATTGCCATTGACCAACATACCGAAGCTACAAAAGCCGATAAAAAACCTGAAAAAATAAAAGGATCAAGCAGAAATTTGGTGTATGAAACCACCATATCCCAAATGCCGGTATGTGGCATACTCCAGTTTAACTTCAAAATTCTCCATTTTAGAATCATTTGACCGTAAACTGTGAAAAAGAGTGTTGCGAAGATGTATATATAGCGCATAAATGTGTTGATTGAATAAAGTGGAATGTGTAAAGTGTAATTATGAATTTAAACGTTTTTGATAGGCATTTTTCAATCCACTTAATTTTTGTGGAATCATATCAATAGTTATTTTTTGATTTTCTAATTGTTTTTCAGTTATATATGACAAATCCATTGCGATACAAAGTTGGCAATAAACCTCCATTAGTGATCCATAAGCAATTTCCACAAATCGTATTTTCTCTTTGTCAGATATACGTGTAGTTCCTTCGGCAATATTTGATGCAATAGAAACTGAAGCTCTTTGAATCTGAGAACTCAACCCAAATTTTTCATCAGGAGGCATTGTTTTAGTCAACTTATAGATTTCAACAATAAATAAACGAGCATCACTCCGTACATCCAATTTTTCGAAACTATAATTATACTCCATATTTAATTAATTTTAATCAATCAACGTTACACAGTACACTTTAAACTTTACACCAAATCAGACAGTATCCATAAAACTCCGTTGAACCTTATTAAAAACAATTATTCCAATGGTCAGCAGAACAATCATGAAACCAAAACTATAGCCCAACTGTCCCCAACTAAAAGTTCCGACTCCCATTGTTCCGTATTTAAAAGTTTCTACCAACGAAGTAACAGGGTTTAGAGCCATAATCCACTGACGTTTAGCCGACATGGTACTTAATGGATAAATAATTGGCGTCGCATACATCCATAACTGAACAATGAAAGTAAACAGTATTGTCAAATCCCGATATTTTGTTGTCATGGAAGATATTATAATTCCAAAACCAAGTGACAAACCTGCAAGCATAATAACTACAAGAGGAACGAGCAGAATATAAATATTAGGGGCAACATGCACGCCAATAATAAGATAATAAACATAAACCACTACAAAAAGCAGAAACTGAATTCCCATTCGAACCAGATTGGAAGCTACTGTTGAGAGTGGTACAATCATGCGGGGGAAATATACTTTCCCAAAAATACCCTGATTTGTGGTAAAAGTGGCTGATGTTTTATTCAAACAATCGGAAAAGTACTGCCAGCATACGATTCCGGCCAAATAAAACATGGGTTGTGGCAATCCATCAGTAGAAATTCCTGCAATTCCGCCAAACACAATCATATACATAATAGTTGTAAGTGCCGGTTGAATAAAAAACCAGGTCGGACCAAGGATTGTTTGTTTGTATTGCGTAATAATATCGCGTTTTACAAACATGGAAAACAAATCACGATACTGCCAGATTTCTTTAAAATCCACTTCCAGCAGCTTATTTTGGGGTTTAATGATTGTGTTAAATTCCATTGAGTATTGATTTTAAGAAATCAAATTAAGTTGTCAAAACGTTATAGTAACTTCTTAAACAATCCAGCTATTTGTATGAATTATTTATTTTGAATGCAAAAGTAGTATTTTTTTAATGCTTATAAGTAATAAAAGTTCAATTAAAACAATTGTTACTTGAATTATAAACACAATACCAACAGATTAAATCGATCTGTTTAACAATATATCTTACGGAATTTCAACCAAGAGTCGGTAATAAACAATCAGTTGTTTTTTATTACCTTTGTGCTCGAAAATTTGTACACAGAAAATGATTGATAACGCTATATTTAATAATAAAAAGGTTGCATTTCATACCCTGGGCTGTAAGCTTAATTTTGCAGAGACTTCGGCCATTGGAAAACAACTGGCTGATGAAGGATTTGTAAAAGTAAAACAAGGCGAACAAGCCGATGTTTGCATAATAAATACATGCTCTGTTACCGACACAGCCGACCATAAATGCCGTCAGGCTATTAACCGGTTAAACCGGTTACACCCCGATGCTGTCATGATAGTAACCGGTTGTTATGCTCAATTAAAACCCAATGAAATAGCTGCAATAGAGGGAGTTGATTTAGTATTAGGAGCAAATGAAAAATTTAATATTCTGGATTATTTGCAGAAATTGGATGGAAACGAAAAAACTGAAATTTACAGCTCTGAGATTAAACGTGTAAAGGAATTTAAACCTTCCTGTTCACGCGACGATAGGACTCGTTATTTTCTGAAAGTACAGGATGGATGTGACTATTTCTGCACATACTGCACTATTCCCTTTGCACGTGGACGGAGTAGAAATGCTACCATACAGGAAACAGTGGAAATGGCTATGCAGGCTGTAAATGCCGGTGCCAAAGAAATTGTTCTGTCAGGAGTTAATATTGGTGATTTTGGCAAAAGTACAGGCGAATCATTTTTTGATCTTGTAAAAGCTCTTGATACGATTCCGGTTGATGTTCGCTTTAGGATTTCATCGATTGAGCCAAACTTGCTAACAGACGAAATAATTGAATATATTTCAACAAGTTATCGTTTTATGCCACATTTTCATATTCCGCTACAAACAGGAACCAATGAAGTATTGCAACTAATGAAACGAAAATACAACCGTGAGTTGTTTGCTCACAAAGTTGATATTATTAAAAGACTACTTCCTGATGCATTTATTGGTGTTGATGTGATTGTTGGTGTGCGTGGCGAAACAGATGAACTTTTCGAGCAATCGTGTCAGTTTATTGACTCACTTGACATATCGCAATTGCATGTTTTTACCTATTCAGAGCGTGCCGGAACCAAAATGCTTGATATCGAATATACAGTATCGCTCGCCGAACGGAAACGCAGAAGTAATGTTTTACATAACCTTTCTGAAAAAAAGACGTTGTCTTTTTACGAAAATCAATATGGAAAAACTTTTCCTGTTTTGTGGGAAGGTCGACATAATGGCGAATCTATGGTTGGATTTAGTAGCAATTATGTGAAAGTGGAACGAGCTTACGACAAAAAACTCGTGAATACAATACAGTTAGTGACGCTTGGGGGATGGAATGAAGAAAAATCGGCATTGATAGAGATTTAAAATTCAGAACTGAATCAGGGCTTAATTGTGAATTATGAATTATAAATTGTGAATTAGATAAACATGTTAGCAAAACGTATTATCCCCTGTCTGGATATCAAAAACGGACAAACTGTAAAAGGTATTAATTTTGAGAATATTACAGATGTTGGCGATCCTGTTGAACTAGGAGCTTTGTATGCTAAAATGGGAGCCGACGAATTGGTTTTTCTTGATATTACAGCGACAAATGAAAAGCGAAAAACTTTGTCAGAATTAGTTACACGCATTGCCAAACATATCAATATTCCTTTTACCGTTGGTGGAGGAATTTCGAGCGTAGAAGATGTGTCGGTTTTGCTTGCCTGTGGTGCTGATAAAATATCTGTTAACACTTCTGCTGTCCGTAACCCACAATTAATCTCTGATTTGGCTAGTCAATTTGGAAGTCAATGCGTGGTATTGGCGATTGATACTAAATATATCGACGGAGAATGGTATGTTTTTCTAAATGGTGGACGAATTCCTACAGACATAAGAACAGTGGAATGGGCTAAACAGGCGGTTGCACTTGGTGCAGGTGAAATTTTGCTTACTTCCATGAACAATGATGGGACAAAAGACGGGTTTGCATTAGACATTACCCGAGCAGTTTCAGAAGCCGTTAATGTACCAGTAATTGCAAGTGGCGGCGCAGGAACTATGGAACATTTTGTAGATGTATTCAGTGCAGGGAAAGCAGATGCCGCTTTGGCTGCGAGCATTTTCCATTATAAAGAAATTGGCATTCCTGAATTAAAAACGTTTCTGAAAGGAAAAGGTGTTGAGGTTAGAATTTGAAAAATAGTTCGTTTAAACCTAGCTCTTTCATATTTAGCTAACAAAGCTATACACGATTATTCCCAAAAAACTTAAGCTTAGAATTGAAACAGGAACCAATATAGTTGACCTTTCAACAACATTATCTGCTTCATGTTTATTCAAACTAGGACGATATTTGCATATCAGCCAATAACAAATTAAAGCAGCTATAACGCCGACAATAGCTCCACCAACTATATCCAAAGGATAATGCACTCCTAAATAGATACGTGAATAAGCTGTGATTAATGCCCAGCTGAAAATAGCGTAGCTGTACGTTTTTTGTTTAAAAAGCAAAGAGGAAAGCAATGCAAAGCCAACTGCATTAGCAGCATGCGACGAAGCAAACCCATACATTCCACCGCTATAATCTTTCACCAAATGAATAATCCCCTTTAGTTCATCTACATGCGATGGTCGAAGTCGTTTAACCATGTGCTTAAGCATGCCGGATGCAACCTGATCGGAAATTACAATACATAGAACTAATGCTAAAACCAACCAAATAGCTTCACGTTTCCAATGCTTTATAAGCACATATAAAACTGAAGCATAAAGTGGAATCCAGGTTAACTTATAACTAACAGCAAACATGAATTGGTCAAAGAAAGGAGAGTGAAATCCATTAATTGTCAAAAACAGATTAGTATCCAACTGTTTTATAATTTCCATTAGATTCATAATCTGAAGATTGTAGGATTAATTTAGTTTATCTTAGTAGAGGAGACACAAAGATACACCGATTTTTTATATTTTCTCGATATTTGCTTGTTCTACCCAACCTACATTTCCATTTCCAAGCTTTATTTCGCACCAGTTACCCAAAGTGCTTTTCATTTTCACTTTGGTTCCTTCATGAAGTTGAAATAAATCTGTTCCACTTTTATCCGGAGAGCTCTTCACTGTTATAACACCTGTCATAACAATTGCTTCGCGATGATTCAATAGTTGGTCTTTACGAATTCCTGAAAATATAAAGCTTCCAAAACTTATTGCCATGAAAAATACGGCACATTGAAACGATAATTTACGCACAAAACGCGTTGATCCAAAGATAAACAGAAATGTCAGGATTAATGTAACTATAAAAACAGTGACACTAATTGTCAACCATTGGTTTGAAGTCAGTAATTTAATAAAATCGTCAATCCAATGGCCTAAAAAGAATGTCGAAGACTGTGTTGAGTTATCTACAACCTTTGTTTGAGCTAATTCAAGATTAAACCGGGCATCATCAAACGATGGTGAAAGTCTCAATGCACGTTCGTAATTCAAAATCGAGCGACCTATTTCATTTGATTTATAGTAGGCATTACCCAAATTAAAATATAATTCAGGAGCAACACCTTCATTGCTTAATACCTTTTCATATTGTTTAGCTGCTGAGGAAAAATCTCCTTTTGCATACAAGCTGTTAGCTTGTTTTACAGCATCTGATTGTGCAAAACCGAATGTGCTGAAACATAAAACTAAAGATATAAACAGAATGATACGTTTCATATAATGTTCTAAATTATGTGTTTACTATTTTTTGAAAATTTCTTCCAAATTACTAATTGCCTGAATTGTTTCAGTATATAAATTTCCCATTTCTTGCTGACCTGAATTTGGAGCGAAACGTGCAAATTCACAGGTATTAAGAATATCAACAAATTTATTAATATGCATTTGATCAACCTGATGGTTTAGCAATTCAGACTCAACTCTATCTTTAGTAAGCGATGATACCGGAATAGATAATTTATCACTTAAATAAGTCCAGGTAGCTTTCATTACTTCTTCATAAAATTTATCTTTATTCCCTTCTTTCAAGAGCTTCTGAGCTAATTTTAATCGCTTTTGAGCTAGTTTATTCGCTTTTTTGTTTTTCACTAAACTTATATCGGAATTTTCCTTAGCTTGCTTTCGGAATATAAAAAACAATAACATTGAAACTAAAAGCGGAATTAAATACAGTAACCAACTGATGTATGTTCCAAAGACAGGCTCTTCTTCTTTCGACAGTTTGAATTTATCTGTTTGAATATATCGTATATCCTTACTCAATTGTTTTACGTCCTGTTTATCTACGTAATTGCTGACAACAGTTGAGCTTTCACCAGCAGCTCCTTTC
>Ga0224521_1000083_pt1 | contig 33747 bp, 33 predicted proteins | sample CFST0metaG_FD_182731 | JGI IMG/M metagenome (GOLD analysis project Ga0224521, IMG submission 182731) | Peat soil microbial communities from Stordalen Mire, Sweden - C.F.S.T0 | ecosystem: Environmental > Terrestrial > Soil > Wetlands > Peat | place: Sweden: Norrbotten County, Stordalen Mire... | reverse complement strand
CTACAGTTGCTGCCGCAGTGGCTGCGTGAGATGAAGAATTTTGAGTGGCCGGCGCATTCGGTGACGAGGTCGAACTCGTGCATCCTGCTGCGGCTACGCACACCAGAAGCGCGGCACATATCGCTATCATTGCTGCTTGTTTTTTCATAAAAGTCACCTCAGAAAATGGACGTTCGCTGTTAACAAAGAAAGACTTGGCTTAAGATACATAAGGTTTCTGTATAATACATCATATCACGTGATGTTTCAGTGTTTATTTGCCCAGAAATGGGGTCAGTGTCGTTCTTTTGGCGACTTGGGTATAGTCCGTGGTAGCATCGACGAGGCCTCCGGCGGATTGCAGGGGGAAAGTACTTTGATGCTAGCGATCATTAACCGCACTCCAGCGGCGAAGGGCCCGAGCTGTGAAGTAGCTTAGAAACCCCGTATGTGGGGACTTCATGGGAGTCTATATCAAAGTCGAACGTGTGTCGCACAGACGCCTAATTCAAGACGTTCTGCTGGCGCGGCATCCGCATAGTGACTGCTTTTGCAAATTGAAGATTGCCTAAAAAGAAGGACGCGGCGAGTGGCTCAACGACAATAAGAACACAAAAAGAGGAAAAAAGCGCGCTGGGGGCGGGCCGCCTAGCGCGAATAATAAGTACTTGCGTTTAGCCCTAACTGAGTAGGCTGCTTATCTCAGCATTTAAAGGACCAGTGCTCGTAGGATTGCCGCTACTCATCGTGCTCCAAACTGCTGAATCACCGTTCAAAATGACGAATTGCGGGATTGTTGAGCCCCCGTATGATGTCAGTTCGTTATAGCCTGCCGTGGTGGTCGTATCTACCCATTGCACAGCAACCTTCCCCCCATAGGTCGGAATAGTCTGGACCTGTCCCTCAATCGCTTGGCAGTGCGGACAGGACGGATCATAGAAGAAGAGCACCGTCAAACTTGTCGCTCCTCCCGAAGGAGAGGCAGAGGGCGTTGCGGTTGGCGTGGGCGTTGCGGTTGGCGTGGACGTAGCTGATGCGGTAGCTGCTTGAGATGAAGAATTTTGAGTAGCCGACGCATTCGGTGACGACGAGGTCGAACTCGTGCATCCTGCTGCGGCTACACACATAAGAAGTGCGGCACATATCGCTATCAATGCTGCTTGTTTTTTCATAAAAGGCATACCTGGGAGAATTCGCGTTGACTGTTAACAAGAGGGAGTTGACTTAAGCTACATAAGGTTTCTGTGCGAGAGATTCTTTAGCGTGCCTTTCAGGGGTTAGTTGCTAGGCACAAGGCTTCTCTCGGTTTTCGTCTTCGACATACTTGCATCATCGCCCCAGTGAGGCATGGGGTGGGTTACATGAACGCTGCTCTGATGCAAGTGACGATGATCTGCACCCCGGTGGTGAGGGGGAAAAAGGGTGCGCGTTGGCGGTGGACCGCCTAACGCGAATAATATCTCCAAACTACCCTCCTTTGAACAGGCTGGTTATTCGCGCATTGATTGCAGATGCATCACTCGGAGCGACCCAACGCCCGACTTCGTGGCCGTTGTTCAGCAGGATCAGCGTCGGGATTGTCGTCACGTTGTACTGGTCGGTCAGCGTGCTTGTATAGCTCTGAATCGGCGTCACGGTGACCCTTCTTGTGTTTTCAAGCTGATGAAAGCTCGCAGTGCTCTCCAGCGCTTGGCAATAGGGACAGTCAGGCTCATAGAAGAAAAGCACGGTCAAGTGCGTCGGCGGCGTCGGTGTTGGTGTGGGTGTAGGAGTTGCTGACGCAGTAGCTGCTTGAGATGAAGAATTTGCAGTAGCTGACGCATTTGGTGACGAGGTCGAGCTAGTGCATCCTGCCGCAGCGACGCACACAAGAAGTGCGGCACATATTGCTATCATTGCTGGTTGTTTTTTCATAAAAAGTCACACCTCGAAAAACGGCGTTCACTGTGAATACAAAAACTCATGCGTCAAGCTACATAAGGTTACTGTATGCGCCCTCGTTTCAGGTGATCTTAGGGGTTATTTTCCCAGAAAGGGGGGCATTTGTTCTTTTCTAGCCGCTCTGTATCGAGGCATCGTGTTACGCGACAGCGGGCTAGAACGCTGCATGAATGCCAGTGATGATGAACTGTACCCCAATGGCGAGCAGGAGGAGCCCGAGAACGCGATTGACGACTTTGAACTCTTTTTCTCGGATGCCTCCTGCAATGATGTAGGAGTGACCCATCGCGTAATAGACCACGTAGATTACGACGAAAATGGCCGCTACAACAATGGCAATTGCTGGCCAGCCGAGTTCAGCACTATCCCCGGTAAGCACAATGACCGTAGTTATGGCCCCGGGACCCGCAATGATTGGGATTGCCAGCGGCGTCACCGCCACATCCTCCGCGTAATTCTCTGCGCTTTTCGGGTCGGGCTGCTTGGTAAAAGACACACGAGCGTAGACCATCTCAAGTCCAATCAAGAACAGAAGGACGCCGCCTCCGATTCGAAGCGCCGCGAGCGTTATTCCAAAAAGCTGGAGGATCCAGTAACCCCCTATGGCGAACACCAGCAGAATAGCGAGCGCGTATAGAGCGGCGTCACGCGCGATCGCTCGTTGGTGCGCGCGATCAACATCTCTTATGAGCGAAACGAAGACAAGCGTCACGGTAATAGGATCGATGAGAATAAAGATTGAGGAGAAGGTCAACAAAGCGAAGCTTAGCAGATCCATGAGCGTCCCGGGGCGCAGTGGCCACCTTTATTCTTCACAATTTGCTGTGACATTCCGAACGTTGTGTGTCAGAGGCAGCGGCACTATATAAGGACATCTTAGGAAAGCGTCACCGCGTGCCCTCTTGCAATATCTCGCGCGTGCAAAAATAGAGGCCTGTGAGGCCGCATTCGATCCACACGAGGCACGAGTTGCACGGACATCCTTTCTTCTCCGGAAGCGGCTGACGTTTGCCAAGAGCGCAGAAAAGGCCCTTACATAGGTTGTTATGTCTAAATGTGGGGCAAGCTCCTTTGTAGCATAGACATTTGCCCATATTCTCATACGTGTGTCGCGCCGTCATTTTTCGGCATAACACGGAAACGCGCCATGTGCGGTCTCGCGACTTTCCGCATTGTTACGAAACCCGCCAGACCGTATCTCACCGCCCATCTTGCTCAGCAATCGCAATCACCGTCCTTCAGATCCCTGTGCACAGTAATATAGTTCGGTAAGCCCGCAATCGTGCCATATCAGACACGAGTCGCACACGCATCCCCTTTTTTCTAGGGATTCTGCGCAGCGCGCTATCGAACAGAACAACCCGCCGCTTAAGCTGTTCTGTGCAAACGTCGCGCACGTCCCTTGGTAGCAGATGCACTTGCCCATGTTTTCGAAGGTATTCAGAACGTTCATAGAACCTCCCTGCGCACGATCTGCGACCGATAGTCGCCTTAAGCTGAACCTCGAATGCAGTAGTACCCGTTGCTCAAATCATACGCCTGAAACACAGGGCAAATCGGACAGTTACAGCCTCGTCGCGCATACTCCTCGGCACTGATGCCAGAGGCGCAGAAAAAGATGCCAATTCCGTGGCTGAAATACGACGTGGGGCATTCGCCACAGATGCACCTTGACGTGTTTAGTTCGGTGACTGGCACGGGCATGGTCTTCGCTCACTGGCGCTTCATGTGCTCACAGGCATTTCTCTTCAACGTTATGCGTGCAAGTATTTCTTTGTTTGCCGCGTTAGAGCGAGAAAAAGAACGCACGACGGACGTCGAGTGCGGTAGGACGGGTGCAGCCTACGCCGACGTCCGGCAGACGTCGACGCCAGAGTCGTACGCTGGTCGTTCTCGAAATAGGGTGCACATAGCACGCCTATTCGCACTAGAAACCTTTATTAGATGCTGCGAGAGTGGAGCGTACGACGCGAGCCCACCCTCGCAGGATCAGAAACGCACGATGAAAGTACTCATTACTGGCGCAAGCGGCCTACTTGGCAGCGCCCTCCTTAGAGAAGCATCGAAACAGGGCACGACAAGCGTTGCTGCATACAACAGTCGCCCGCTGCACGGCGGCCTCCAGATGGATATCACCCAGCACGAGCAGGTCCGCGCAGCCATAAATGACGTTGCGCCCGACTATGTCATACACGCCGCGGCGTTCACCAACGTCGACGCGTGCGAAGTCGAACCGAGACGCGCGTGGGACATAAACGCTCTTGGCACTAAGCACGTTGTTGACGCGTGCAATGAACAGAGCGTAAAAGTGGTGTACATTTCGACCGATTTCGTTTTTGATGGAGAGAACGGCCCATATTCAGAGGATCATCCGACCCACCCCATAAACGTCTATGGCGAGTCAAAACTCGCCGGTGAACGATTCACCCTAGCGCACAGCGGCAATGCGGTCGCCCGTGTGTGCGTGCTCTACGGACCCGACCACCCGAACTTCGTAACGTGGGTTATCGATTCGCTGCGCGCGAACGCGCCGATAAATGTGGTCAATGATCAGTACAACACGCCGACCTATGTCGGGAACTGCGCACGTGCTCTGCTTCGCATGTGTGAACTTGGCCTGACAGGCGTCTATCACGTTTCAGGCCGCGAGCAAGTCAATCGCTATGACTTTGCCTGCGCGATCGCGGACGTTTTTGGGCTAAATGAAAAGCTTATTAACACGACCACCACAGACACATTACGGCAGCGGGCGCGACGGCCGATGAACTCCTCGCTCAGCGTTGAAAAAGCCGAACGCGCCCTAAAAATGCGCCTTGCGAACGTGCGCGAGGGGCTTACCCTTCTGCGGGACGAATGGCGATGAAAGGGTTATTGCTTTCAGGCGGCAGCGGCACGAGGCTACGTCCGCTGACCCACAGCGGCCCCAAACAGCTCATCCCCGTCGCAAACAAGCCAGTGCTCATTTACGCGCTTGAGGACCTCCAAAGGGCCGGTATCACCGATATTGCAGTCATTCTTGGCCTCAACGGCAGAGAACAGGTCATGGAGCGGATCGGTGACGGTTCACAGTACGGCGTGAACGTCTCCTACATCGATCAAGGCGCGCCGCTCGGGATCGCGCACGCGGTCGCGTGCGCCGAGGACTTTATGGGTCAAGACCCGTTCGTCGTCTACCTCGGCGACAACATCCTCCGCCACGGGATTGCCCCACTGGTCGCTGAGTTCGATGAGGGAGCGTGCGACGCCGTGGTTGCGCTTCAGAGCGTCTCTGAGCCTGAACGGTACGGCGTCGCCGAGCTTGACGAAGCGAGTGGTCGACTCATACAGCTCGTTGAGAAGCCTAAAGCGCCTAAAAGCAATCTTGCGCTCGTGGGCGTGTACCTTTTTACCACCCCGATATTCGATGCGATCAGACAGATCGAACCGTCGTGGCGAAACGAGCTTGAAATCACCGACGCCATACAAAAGCTCATCGAGACCCGCTACATCGTGAAGCACCACGTCATCCAGGGATGGTGGAAGGATACCGGCATGCCCGAGGATATCCTCGAGGTCAATCGGCTCCTCCTCGACGATCTCGTCCCGTGCGTCGAGGGCGCCGTCGAAGAGGGTGCCGTGGTCAAGGGCCGCGTATCGATCGGCAGCGGGACAGTACTAAAACAAGGGAGTGTGGTGTTTGGCCCGACCATCATCGGGGAAAACTGCACGATCGACGCAGGGACGTACATCGGCCCGTACACATCAATCGGCGATAACACGCACGTTTCGGGAGCACACATCGAAGATTCGATTGTCATCGGTGATAGCGTCATCACGTGCAAAGAAACGATCGTCGAGAGTTTGATCGGCGACAAGACGCAGATACGATCGACCGATCAGAAGCTGCCGAAGGGCTACCGCCTCATCGTCGGTTCCGGCTCGTCGATTGACTTGTGAGCGACCTGGCCGGCGTAAGCGCGGGAGTTCGATGGCGCTTGAGCCTTATTTTAGCAAAAGAGTTATTACGAGCTCTCTTTATTACCGTATGGTGATCTATGTGGAGGATAGCAACGCAACTATAAGCGAGGTCCTCGCCAACTTGCAGTCCATTTTCAGTGGCGTTGAGTCCCTGGGCAAGGCCGTCGAGTTTGGCGACAAAGTCGCCGTCCCCATCTACCAGTTCAACTTTGGAACGGGCGGCGGTGGAGGCGGTGGAGGCCGTGAAGGGCGGACGAACGACGCCGTCGCGTTTGGACTCGGCGGAACAATCGGCCCGATAGCAATCGTCATCCTTGAAAAGGACGTGCCTGGTCCCGGCGGCATACATATTCACGAGTTCAAGTCAAACAAGCTCGGCGAAGCGCTTGCAGAACTTATGCTCCGTTTGTGGAATATGGTTGAGTCACAGATGGGCGGACGAACAAAACTGTCAGCCGAAAAGAAAGAGAAACTGATGAACATCTAACCGACGGATAATCAAAGCATGCAGCAAAAAGAGGAGGTCGCACGCCTCATAAAGACGTGTGGAACCGGGAAGGACAGCATCGCCGCGTTTTTGCGCAGCATTGATGACTTTAGCGCAGTGGTCGAAGATCTGCCAGCCGTCGTGAGGCCTCTTGTGAGGCGTGACTTGGAGTCAAACAGCGGCATGAGCGGCGACGAATGGACGGCATTCCTGGAGCGGCTCGGCGCGCGCTACGGCGCGATATACGATGAGGCGCGACGCTTAGCTGAAGCGCTGGATGAGGCGAACGACGGCAACGTCGCTGGAGCGACAGCAGCACTCAAAGACGCCGCAGCCCCGCTCGTAGAAAGCGCGGATGTCGCCGCCGAACAAATGCAGACGATGGAGGCATACTTGGAGGGGCTTCCAGCGAAAATCAACATGATACCCGACGCCTTCCTGAAGGCCGACGTCCGTGAGGGGCTGATCAGCTCCATGCCAGGATACGTCGAACGCGCTCGAGCGGTGAAAGAGCTTCTTAACGAGGTTAAAGAAGAGCTGAGCTTCGTAGTCGCCGGCTAGCAGGCGCGATACTTCCGTCGCATCGCGTATCGATGATGCGGTAGAGTCGTTGTCGGCTTTGACCGGCTAGTCAGAACTCGCGTTACGCGAAAGCGCTTGCAGCGGGTATTTTATTGCAGGCGCTATACAGCGAGAGCGTAAGACCGTCGCAACGCTACCTCGCAACGCTACCTTGTCTGTACAGGTTGCGCGGCGCAGCGGCTCCCCAAACGCGGATCAGACGGTACGCCCGAGAGAGATGCGATGCCGGTCCCTGAGCTCCTGCTTCTTGCCTTCGTTCCAGCTTGATACGGCGCTCATGTACCCGGTGACGCGGGCGATATGTTCCACGTTGTCCGAACCACAGTTGGTACACTCTTCGTGGATACCTCCCTCGACGTGTGAGTCGTCGAGGCAAAGCGTCAAATCCCGCCCCGGCGCGAAGTACCCGATCTGCGTATTCTTCACGATGTTCAGACAGAGCTCCATAAGCCCTTCAGGGTCGGGCTTCGTCTCGCCAAGGAACACGTGCGTCAGATCCCCGCCGTCAAAGCAGTGGTAAAATACCTCTTCGTAACGAAGTCGATCGAAGAGGTCGATATCAGCGCTCACCGGGATGTGTGTGCCGTTTGAGTAATAGATCGGCAGATCGCGCGACTTCGTCTTTATATACCGCTTGATTGCCTCAGAGACGTTCCCCTCCACGACGCGACGGCACTTGTCGGTGAACTCAGGGTTGAGCAGATCAGCTACGGCGAGTCGCTGCGCACACGATTCTGCGGGCGTCCGCGCGAGGGCGATCTTGATGCCGTTTTCGCTCCCCACCTGTCGACAGTACGCCTGAAGCTCCGTCATGGCGCGTATCGCGAGTTCCCACGCTGCGGGGTCCTCGTGTATAGCCGATCCCGTGTGGTACTTGACGGCGTCATTCACCCCAACGACGCCGATGGTATAGACGAGGCTGTCGAAGTCGTAGAGCTGGGGCCCACGCTCGCCCGTATTCGGGTCGCGCGGGTGCTGTTGCAGGAAGGGGAGGCGATTGCCCGCGAGGAGCGGTTCCATCCACTTGCGCTTGATCTTGAAGAACTCGACGGCGCAGTCGACGAGGTTCTTGAGGTTGTCGATAAACGCGTCAGTGTCGTGTTCGGCCTTATACGCCGCACGCGGGACGTTGAGCGTGACGACGTGCCACGAGCCCATCGAAAAGTGCGCGCCGTCTCTGAAGTAGAGCTTGTCCTCAAAGTGCTGGTCCTCGTCTCGATCGACCTTGAACATATACGCGCAGCACTGGTAGCAGGAGATACCCTTGCCCGCGCCACGGTACTCGGGAATCATGTTGTCGAAGTAGGTCGAGCCGAACTCGGCCGAGAGCGTGAACGCGGCCTGGTAGTTGTCCTCAATGGTGGGGATCTCGGAGTGACCGTAGTAAAGGTCCTCGGTGCGCGGCACGATGAATGAGGGCTCGATCGCCACCTCGGGCTTCGGGAAGTTGAATGGCTTGCCCCAGTTATCCCCCGCCGTCATAACCTCCATGATAGCCTTGAAAGCGAGACGCACCTCCCGTTCAAACTCGCCGTAGGTCCGTAATGGCGCCTGCGTGCCATCCCATACCTTGCCGTGCAGGACGATGGGCTTGTCCTTCCACAGCTCGGGGACGCCCGGGGTGAGCTGCAGGCTGCTGAAGACCATCTGCCCGCCGCGCGCGATGAACACTTGCGTGAGCTCGTAGACCGTCTCTTGCATGAGCTGCTTGATCTGGGTGTAGTCGAGATGCTCGAGATGGGGGGCCAAAAACGTCAGGAAGTTATAAAAGCCCTGCCCGCCCGCGCAGTTCGTCTGTCCGGCGGCGAGCGCCTTGACCGCGTGCAGTATGGCGACCTCGGGACTCTTGGCTGGGCCGGCGACGGATGCGTGCGCTCCCGTGCCGTCGGGCATCAGACCGTAGTAGAGGAAGTACCGCAGGTCATAGTCAGCACAGAATGGCCGCACGTTAGCGTACTCCATGTCGTGAATGTGAAAGTCGCCCGAGCGGTGAGCGTCAGCGATGCTCTGGGGGAGCATGAGCAGCACCTGTTGCTTACTCAGCTTGTCGTGCTTCTTCTTAGCTGACGTCTCGGGATTTGCGGTGAGATTAGAGTTCTCATTCGCTTCGAACCCCTCACCGTGGTCGATTTGGTAAGCGTCATACAGTGACGTCCCCACACGGGAGCACGCGCGTGCCCAGTCGCCAAATCCCTCCTCGAGCAGGACGACGTTCACGAACTCACGAATGAGCGGGCCGCTAAGCTCGTGCACATCCATCGGCTTTATCTTCTTTTCAACGATGTCAGCGATGCGCCTCGCCTCGGGCCGCTTCATGCCTCGCTTTCCATAGAACGTCTGCGCCAGCGCCGTTTCGCGAATGAGTTGTTTCACGATCGCTTCGCTATTCCACGGCAGAATAAACCCGTCACTTGTCCTGACGTTGGGCATCTCTTCGGCCTGTTCGCCAAAGAGCGTCGTCTGGAGGGTCCGGGGCTGAAGCATCGGGAGCAATGACTTCTTCGGGGAGTGATTTCTCTTTCGTGTGGATATGGCCATTCGCCCACCTTTTCTATAATGAATATATCAGGAGTGAAAACGCATGCGACTCGTTCAGTGATAAATGTCAGATTCTTAGTCGGATTGACGAGCGTTTGTGCAAATTAAAGACGTCTGTCGATGCACGACGGGCGTTAACTCCCGTCGAATGTGACTCCTGCAAACGGTGTAATAGTTCGATGCTTATTACACTATTCCATACAACGAGATAGTAAATTAATGTTGGGATTTGCACCGCTTAGAGAGTCAGGCATCTCACATAGGAGTGCTCGCTGAGCGATCGCGGGTACGTGTCTTCAGCTCCGGAAAGGCCCGTTTGAAAGAGATCCAGCTCAGATAAAAAAACGACGACCGACGGTCCAGACTCCGCGTCAACGTGTCCGGAGACGAAAAAGCCTTCGCTCGGCCTAAGAGCTACAGGCGCTGAAGTAGTTTTTCTGATTGTCCGTACGCCTTTGGCAAGCTATGTTTTTCCCTTGTTTTCTCGCTCGACGTCAGCAATAAAGCTCAACCTGGAACTCAGCGCTGAACGGCAAGTGTGCAGCATAGAACCCGCTTGTCGCTGGAAGCTTGCCAGCCCGACACTGCCGTCGGAGTCTTCGGCAGGGGGCACGCTTTCCTGGCTGTCCAGATCCGGCGCGTTTTCCCCTTCGTCCGCTACAGCTATCACGCGCCAACCAACGAAATCGCTCGCCTCACGCTCGGCGTGAACCGACGGCGGAGCGCGGCGCTTCAACCGCCTCCGGTAGGACGTATAAACCGCTGCGCATTGAGCGTCCCAGTAGCCGTGAACGTGATCCGGCGCGCGCACGTTCGTTGTCTTGTAGCGCGACGCTTCGCACGTGCACACGGCCACGTCTCGGTCGAGTTCGTACCAGCTCGGCGCGAAAAGAAAACGTCCGCAGCGCACGCACCCGAAAAGCGCGAGCCTGACGTGCCGGTTTACGTGGATCTGTGCCATCGCCCCTCCCGTTGGACCACACCAAATCGAAAAAGAATTAAGAGAGGTGGGCAGTACCAGCATCGCAGGTGAACGGGCTTCAGCGTGTCCCAACCTTTGCTGAGGCCCTTCGTCTCCCCCTCTTATTCTTTTTTGCGTGACCTTTTTGTGTGTGCCTACGACTCTTATGTAAGCCTTCCAGCGGCACCGCTATTAGTTGGCAAGGTTATAAGCACTTCTCTCAAAGAATACGGGGAATATGGACGAGCGATGCGGTTTTTAGGGCTTTTTCAACCCGACTCTGTATGCGCCTCGCCTCCAGTGCGAAAAAACATTCGACGTGGTTTTTAGCACCGCAACAGGCTCAAGATGAGATCGATATTGAGCTCATCGTTGTGAAAAAGATCATCGAACGTCAAGAAGGTGTCCTTCACCTGGAGCACCGGCGCGACCGTCGTAAAGACCCCTCGCATGAGCAGGGTCGTCCGCGACTGCGGCGAGTCCAGGTCGTGTTCCTCAAAGGAGATGCCGTGCTCCATAAGAGATTGCTTCAGGACACTGCAGTTGGGACACACGGGCAGCGTGTACACGTTCACAGTTTGCTTCGTTTCTGATGTCATCAGAGTAGCGTTTTCGGCTCACCGGCATTAAAACCTTTTGCGCAGAGAGACCAGCTTTCGGGCTACGTGCTCCGCGATGTGTCGAGGCGATTCGGCCTCGCCAAGTGCGCACGACGACGCTTGTCGTGCTTATACGAAGCATACGAGCGTGCTGTCGCAGGGGGCACTGCGCTCAACCGGTGCCCCATTCCTACGCCAACAACGCCTTCCGCACTTCCCGCGCGTTTTCCTTGGTCGTCAGCACTTCCACAAGGTCGAGGGCAAAGTCAATAGCAGTTCCCGGGCCCTGGCTTGTGATGATTGTACCCTGCCGCACTACACGCTCTTCTTCTACGCGCTGCGCGCCCGGGATTTCGAGCCCTGGATAACACGTCGCCGTCGCCCCTTCCATGATCCCCGCGACGCCGAGCACGTGCGGCGCAGCACAAATCGCGGCGACGTATTTGCCAGCTTTGTATGCTGCGCGTATGAGTCTGAGAACGCGTTGATCGCGTTCGAGGTTGAGGTAGCCGGGGTTTCCCCCCGGAAGGACAAGGGCGTCGCACGCCTTGACGTCGTCGATAGAGATGTCAGGCATTAGTTTGATCCCGTGCCCACCCACGATAGGCGGATCCGCAATGCCGGCAAGGAGAACTGAGATGCCGGCGCGTCGGAGCACGTCGACGATCGTGACCGCCTCGAGTTCCTCAAACCCGGGGGCAAGGAGGACAACTACGTTCATACGCCTACCTGAGGGCTCCAGGCTCTTAAGCGTTTTCGACGCTTGTAAGGCGCACAGCTTCGTGGAAGTCTGACGCGGGTCAACGGCTATCGCTGTTATGCGCAATCAAATCGAAAACGCTGCGGCGAGCGGCCAACGGGTCACGCGTGCGCGAGGTTTCCCAGCGATTTCTTTCTTGAAAACGATGTAGCTCGTGATGAGGTACTTTGCCCGCGGCGTTGCTCGCATCCGGGTATTTCGTGCCGACCAAATGATATAAAGGACTGTTGTTATTGTCTCTTGGGGTAATGCGTTGCTGGAAATTACTGTGCACGAGATACGAGGGATATGCCCGGTGCATTCTGTCGGGGATCGCATTATCACAGACGGGCCTAATATCGTGCTTGCCAAAACCGATGCGCTGTGCACTCACGCGCTCTCGACCCTGCTCCATTATACGACGATCCTGGAGCACACGTGGTGTCCTGTAGCCCTTGGCTTGACGACGCCTGAAGACCCCGCGCACGCTTACATGCAGTGCGTCGACCCGGGGCCGCCGTACACAGAAGGGGGCACGGTCATCTTCCGGTGCCGGAAAATAGTCCGTGAATAAGAGCGGCCGAGCACACCGCCGATTACCGCAGTTGTAACCTTTTCCCGGCGTTCCGTTGTCGACTGCAGGATCCACTGTTTACGCCTGAAATACAGCAGCATCGCGATGACGATCACCACGCTGGCAAGCCAGAATCCAAGATACCCCCGCGGGGAAGTCACCTTTGGCTCCCTGAAGTTCATGCCATAGACGCCCGCAAAAAACGCGGCAATGGCTATGTAGATGGACGAACGCATGCGGAGCATGTGGGTGACGTCGATCGTCATCCGACTTATCAAACGGTCAAACAGGTGATACGCGTGGGTATCAAAGAAGAAGAGACAACCTCAGTCCTTCTGCACGAGAGACGGGTGTTTCGCCCAAGCGCAGCAGTCGTCGAGGCGGCGCGCGTGAAAGACTGGGAAGCTGAACTGAGAGCGGGACAGGACATCGAGGCGTATTGGGCGGCGAAGGCGCGGCAGTTTGAATGGTTCGCGCCGTGGACACAGGTCCTCGACTCACGCGAGGCGCCGTTTTACAAGTGGTTCGTTGGCGGCAGGACAAATATCACGCATAACGCAGTGGATCGTCACCTCGCCACCGAACGTCGCGACCGCGTCGCGCTCCTCTACGTTAACGAGCGCGGAGAGGAACGCAAGGTCACCTATTCCGAGCTCGCGAGCGAGGTAAACAGGATGGCAAACGCGCTTAAGAAGCTCGGCGTGCGAAAAGGGGACCGTGTGGCGATGTACCTCCCGCAGTGCGTCGAGGCTGCCATATCGATGCTCGCGTGCGCGAAGATCGGAGCTGTGCACAGCGTCGTGTATGCTGGCTTTAGCGTGCGAGCGTTGGCTGACCGAATTCACGACGCGAACGCCGAGATCCTGATTACCGCGGACGGCACGTTCCGCCGGGGAAAGGTAATCGACCTTAAAAGCGTCGCAGATGAAGCTGTTGGCGCAAGCCCAAGCATCAAAACGACGGTCGTAGTGCGGCACGCGGGTAACCCGGTGATTTCTGAACCCATTGGGGGCGAGATTCTGTACGATGAACTCATCGAAGGAGCGAGCACCGAATGCGCTGCCGAACCTATGGACGCAGAAGATGCGCTCTTTATACTCTACACTTCCGGGAGCACGGGGATGCCAAAAGGCGTCGTTCACACGACCGCAGGCTATATGGTTGCGACGGCTACCACGTTACAAACCGTATTTGACATACACGACGACGACGTGTGGTGGTGCACTGCTGACGTCGGATGGATAACGGGTCACAGCTACTGCGTCTACGCACCGTTGCTCACCGGCACCACGAGCCTCATCTACGAGGGCGCGCCTGACTATCCCGAACCAGACGCGCTGTGGCGAGTGGTAGAACGCAACGCGGTGACGAAGTTTTATACGGCGCCAACGACCATCCGCCACCTCATGCGTTTCGGGGAGAAATGGCCACATGGTTGCGACCTCAGCTCTCTCAAGATTCTCGGCACGGTCGGAGAGCCGATCAACCCAGAGGCATGGGTCTGGTACTACGAACACGTCGGGAGATTGCGCTGTCCGATCATGGACACGTGGTGGCAGACGGAAACCGGCTGCTTCATGATCTCCCCCCTCCCTGTATCGGCGCTCAAACCCGGGTCGGCGACGAAGCCTCTACCCGGCATCGAAGCGGATGTCGTGGACCTAAACGGCAAGCCTGTTCCGCTAGGGCGCGGCGGACTGCTCGTAATAACGACGCCGTGGCCGTCGATGCTCCGCACGTTGTACAATAACCCAGAACGGTACAAGAAGACGTACTGGGAGCAGATACCGGGGGGGCTCTACGTTTCTGGCGACATCGCACGCAAAGACGAAGATGGCTACTTTTGGATACAGGGGCGGGCCGACGACGTTCTGAAGATCGCGGGGCACCGCATCGGCACCAGCGAGATCGAATCAGCGTTTGTGAGCCACCGCGCGGTCTCGGAGGCAGCCGTGATCGGCAAACTCGACCCCATCAGAGGGGAGGTGATAAAGGCGTTTATTATCCTCAAAGAGGGGTACGCAGACACTCCAGAGCTCATCAACGAACTTAAAAAGCACGTACGGCACGAGCTCGGGCCCATTGCCGTCATAGGAGAGATCGTCTTTACCGCCACGCTCCCGAAGACGCGCAGCGGGAAAATCATGCGACGGGTGCTCAAGGCGCGGGAGCTCGGCATCGACGAAGGGGACGTGTCGACGCTTATTGAAACGTAACGCATCCACGCTGCGGCGGCAAGCAGGGTTCTATCGCAGGATGTTCTCGCACACGATAACAGGTGGGTATTTTTTTTAAATGCTAGCTTCCCTTCAACCACAAGCGCTCAGCTCACATGTCTCGTCGCACCTACTCACAGCTGAAATCGCAAACGTATATCAGTCTCGCGCGCAAACATGCGTGCCTTGAAAACGCCAGGAAACTTGACATGAAGGCGCATACGTTGGGGGCGGTGCTCACTGCCGCGGTAGCAGCTGCGGTACTCGTAAGTGGCTGCGCGTCTTCCTTGCCTTTCGGCGCTACCCCCACCCCTAAGCCGCAAGACTTAAGCGGATCGTACGATGCCGCCTTCAGTCTGAGCGGTTGGCGCGCTGTCGATAGGTTCACGCAAACTAAGCCAAACGTGTATTCTGGCACCTACAAGGACGCGCAAGGGCTCACATGGAACTTCACGGTCGAATTGATGTCTTCCGGAAACGATTCATACGGCCGATACTTCCAGCTGATGAAAGAAAGAACCGGTGACGGGTATGTCAAGACGAATGAGTCAAAGATCAATCTGGGGAATGGACAGACCGTCTTTGGCCGAGTTGACGAGAAGTGGTACGGCTACAAAGCAAACGACACGACAAACCCGGCGCTGGCTGCTCTTTTCTACGGCTATGATGAAACCAACGCGAGCTGGTTTGTAGCGACTGCTTCGAGTGGTGGGGTGGCAACGACGCGCGCGAACAGCGCGTCATCTTGAAGCATGTGATACGCAAGAAAAGCGCATCTTTTTGAAAGAACCAAATTTTTCGGCTGCAACTATTATAGCGATTCTCGAGCAGGGCTATCTCGCTACTGTTGCAAACCCATGTGCGGGTCTTGGATCTGTTATGACAAGCTTCCAAACGAGCAGGCGTAATTTGATTCCGCCCAGCCGTAAGCGTGGTGGAGGCTCATCCACGTCCGAATCTTTGCTATGATTAAATGGATGTGATTCCGGGCCCGCTCCGGTATCGCGACGTCGCATACCCTATCCTGCAGATATTGAAACGCCTCACTGCTACGACAGCACGTCTGTATGAGTTTTTCTGCGGCGTTTTCCGCATATGCGCGTTGTAAATCGCTGAGCTCAAAGATGAGCGCATCCACTTCTGCCATATCATGTAGCATCGAACAGAAGGTGGCTGGCCCCTGGAATAACGGTTTGCCGAGAGCAGCGCGAAAGTAATGCGCGGAGCCGCGTTTCACAGCAGCTGACGGCTAAAATGGCATCCGTGAGGTCACAGCTTCATTCAAAATCGTGACAGACCGCAGAATCAATCAGCGCGACACGCAACACGACGGCACCGCCGGCGTGTGTTGATAGGCGTTGCTGCGCCTCAAAACGCGCACCATAGGCTATGACAAATCCAGGCTGATGAGATAGCGTTTGACAAACTGATCGGCTTCTTCGTCTCGTGGTTCAAAAAGAGTTCCGCGATCACCTGGAAACGGGATGCGGTGATCGTGTTCCCAAGATAGGATAGCTGGCGGGATCCCGTCAGGATATGCATCGCACGTGGCGTGCGCGAAGGCGACGTCGAGAGAGTGCTTGCATAGCATGCATATCGGGGTCGCTAATAACGTCATAGGGCTATCACGCGCCATAACGTGGCTTGGGAGCTTAAACATATTCATAGTGCGTCCATCACGGAACGAGTGATAAGCCGCCTCGTCCGCTCGTGGCGAGAGACACTGATCATGAGTACGAGGTCTGCCAGATGCGAGGCGGCGCTAACCCCCTGCTAAGGGGATTTTTTATAGAGCGGATGAGTATAAGGCAGCAGGTGGTACCGTGACCAATCTATGGAAATCGCTCCCTGTTGGACCTAACCCGCCCGAAGTCGTTTATGCGCTGATTGAGGTCCCAAAAGGGTCCCAGAACAAGTACGAATATGAGAAAGACCTCGGCATATTTGCCATCGACCGGGTGCTCTATTCACCTGTGCACTACCCGACTGACTATGGCCTCATCCCCAAGACCTACTACGACGACGGTGATCCCCTGGACGTCATGGTTGTGATAGATGAACCAACCTTTCCAGGCTGCCTCATTGCTGTGCGGCCCATCGGCTTGATGCGAATGATTGACAGTGGGGACAACGATGACAAGGTCTTAGCTGTGCCCGATAAAGATCCGATGTACGCGGAAGTCACCGACATAAGCGATCTGCCCCCACACAAAATGCGCGCTATTGGACACTTCTTCACCGTTTACAAGCAGCTTGAAGGCAAAAAAACCGATGTCACTGGTTGGGAAGGAGCTGAAAGCGCTAAAAACGCAATAATGCATTCAATTAAGCTCTACAACGACAAATTCGGCTAACCAACGCTGCTCACACCTCTTGGTTATTACGCTGCGAATGCCGGGCTAATCAACGCTGCAATTCAACCCCAACAGCGCTTTAGCGCCTCTTACGGCGGAGGTCTGGTGCTTCATCGGCCGCTAGCAGAGCCACCAAAAGGTTCTTAATCGGGCTGCGTCCTACCTACGGCTGCGCAACGCGATCACATGGACATTTCACAACTCATACAGTCAATCGTCCTCGGCATCATACAGGGCATAACGGAATGGCTTCCGATCAGCAGCAAGGCGATGATGTCCGTGGTCATGGTGAGCTTCTACAATATGAGCCTCACCGAAGCGGTCTACTATGCCATTTGGCTGCACATCGGGTCGTTGTTCGCCGTCGCGCTGTTTTATCGAAGCGATATCATCAAACTGTTTGCTAACTTGCCCACGTACGTGCGAGACGTTCGCCACCCGAGCGGGTACAACCGACTGACAACGTTTCTCATCATCGCGACCTTTGCTACCGCGCTCATTGGTGCTCCATTGCTCGTCTTTGGATTGACAAAGCTGCAGCTGACGGGCAGTTACGCCATCGCATTTATCGGCGCGCTCCTCATCGGCACCGGCCTGCTGCAACTGCATGCGCGGCAGAGAGTCGGCACACGAAACAAGTCGCTCTCCCCAATGGATGCCATCATCGCTGGGATCTTGCAAGGCGTGGCAATACTCCCCGGCTTCAGTCGCTCAGGCCTGACTGTGTCAGCGCTCCTCTTGCGTCATTATTCAGCAGAGGACGCGCTCAATTTGAGCTTTTTGATGTACATCCCTGCCGTGATCGGAGCTGAAATAGGGCTGAGCCTTATAAAAAGCGGGTCGTACTTCACCGTTTACGCTCTGATCGCCATCGTCATCGCGTTCTTTTTTTCGTTATTAACCATCAGCACGCTCCTGAAAGTGGCAGAGCGGATCAACTTCGGCTATTTCTGTATCCTTATTGGGTGCTTGGCGTTGGTGCCGCTCGTCATCACGCTGACCGGCGTGCTGCCCGGCGTTTGATCGACCGAGCGCGACTCAAAGCTCTTGATGAGCTCCCCCATCTAGGCTGACGATATCTACCTTGCTCCTCTGCAGGAACTCCGCGACCGATGCACTCAACCTCGCGTTTTTCTCTTCACCCAGGCCGCGATCGGAGCTGAGATCGGGTTGCAGCTCCATCAAGGAGGGATTTACTACACTTTCTACGCGCTCATCGCTATCGCCGTTTCTGCGCATTTGGGCTGCCTACGATAAGCGTGCCTCTAAAGATTGCTGACGCGTCGATTTAGCCACTTTGCTAGTTTCATCGGCGTTGCGTGCGCTTGCAATGTGTGTCCCATTCGTAGAAGTTCGCGGCCACGACTGACACGACGAGGCTTTAGCACAAAGAATCGCGGCCGTCGCAAGACCCTCGCGGTCACGGCGCAAATGATATACTGAGAGGGCGACAGAAGCTACGTGAGCATCGGAGCGTTCGTTGATAGGGAACATCCGCTGACGATAAAACCTATGATTGTTTCGGTTCGGTCTAAGCGATCTCTATGAGTAAGGCTCACAGAGTTCATCGAAGAAAACTACCGAGTTAAGCGAGATTTTGCGTTCTACGGGAAGAACTATGGGTGGGCACTCAGATTTCGGAGTGGAGGTCGGGCGCTCGCCGCTTTCTATCCAGGAACGGGCAGCTTCACTGTGCAGATTATTATCGGCCAGCGCAGCTTGAAGAGGCCTTGAAGCTGCGCCTCGGTGCTAAGGTGCGAGGCGTTCTCAGAAACGCTCGCGCGTTCACCGAAGGGCGGTTGCTCTTCATCCTCGTCGAGTCAGAGCAGGATTGCCGTGACGTCGAACACCTGCTCAGAGTCAGAACGAGCCCGTTGAAAAAACCAAGAGTGCAATGTAGCCGCGTTGCGGCACCCCTGCGACGCGTCGTTTACGTGAGTGTTATTGCCTTTAGCAGCCCATCCCGTGAAGCACCGCGAGGTAGGCCGTTTTCAGGTTTAGGCTAAGCACCCCAGTCGGATCGTTTACCATCTCCCCACCGGCGCAGCCTCAGCAGACGGGAAAGCATTCGCGAAAAATTTGACCGTAAAATTAAAGTTATAGCACCCAGAAAATAAAAGGCGGATCATAGACAAGGGTTACAGACCTGCACTCTGTTGTCACCTTTGCTGCAACAGAGCGCGGATCTGCAGCACAGTCCCCGAGCCTAAGCCGGCTCGGGCTTCTCTTTTTTGGGTCTAAGAGCGTAATACAACATCGCGAATACCCATTGTTAAATATTTCTATTTAGTTCGATTGTTGAAGCCTCGTTTAAGAACGATACAGCTACCAAGATGACAAACGAGGCGATTATCTTCGTACAGCCGAGAAGCAGAAATTCGCCCGCCTCAAAAAGCGCGCTGTCTGCCCGTTCAGCGGATAACCGAGCTGATGCAATAATCGATCCTCGTTGTGCGACGTTCTCAAGCTCCCTTGGCTTTAAGTTGCAGCACGGCCCCTTAAACGCAACCCCTGAGTTTGGCTCCGCCGTTTTTGATCGCGGAAGCATGAGTGCTGCAGATTTCACACCTTGCATTCAGTGTTATCCCCCTACTACTTGGGACACAACCCACAGAGTTGCCAGTGCGGGACAGCGATCGGAACAATAGCAAAGTGCATGTTGTAAGCCCAGTTTTGAGATTGTTTCTTGCCGACAATCTGCTCCCCAGCTCAAAAAAACGCAGGAATACTTATCGACTTGAAATGCTACCAAGGATCTAGGAAAAAACATGTGCTGTGGCGGCGGCCCGGTTATTACTGTGGAAACGAGCTGGCTTGTGAAGTATCACTGCAACAACTGCGGGAAGATGTTCAAAGCGATGGGAAAAAAGGACGTGTCCGTCCTGTTACCCGCAAGACGTTGTGAAACATCCAGATTAAACATTGAGCTCCCCGGAGATAGCAGACTTGCTTACGCGGTTGCTAGCTGAGAACTCTGAACTGAAAAAGGCATATGCCTCGGCGTGGTGGCGCAGCTGTTATTGACCCAGAAATCCACGATGGTCTAGGTATTGTCGAGTTCAGCGCCCTGGGCTGTACGTCCTATCTTTGCCTTTCTTGCTTAACCGAGCGTTCGATTACGAACGCAGCTCCGGGTAGTTCTCCAGAGCATTGGTAGGCCCCGTCGAGCGGCGCGGTAAGCAGCGCGTTTATTCGCTTGATTGGGATGATTATTGGGATGAGCAGGAGAACAGCCATTCGCCGGACAAATCAATCGAAAGCTTGCTGCTAAAGGGGCAAACTGCGATGCTATTCTGTATGCTGTCAGATGATTCCGATTATAGAAATGTTCTTGTTATGTTTAAGTTAGCTCAAGTGTTTCAAACTCAGCCTCCTCGCACGATGTTCCGGAACAGCGCAATATCCTCGTTATCGACCACACGTAAAAGGTAGAGCACCGTGAAGTACAACAGTACCGCAGGAAAAACTGATAGCAGATTGAGGTTCCCTAGGTAAACGATGAACGAACCCATCAATAAACTCGCCGCACCGATCTTGACCAAATTTCCTATGTCCTTTTTGGATAGCGGGTATGTGATCCTGGAACTCACGAAAACACAGAGCAATAAAACCGTTAACTCAGTAGCGGCGGTCGCGATGCTGGTGCCAACGTAACTGAATCGCGGTATCAGTATTAGGTCCAGTGTCACATTTTCGACCATGCCAACCGCAGTGATTTTAGTCACCATCATTTGCCTATTTGAAGTCTCAAACAGTCGCAGAAAGGCTGCAGTTAGGAATATGAAAACCGTGGCCCAGATAAGTATCTGAAGCGCTATTGCGGAGTTTTCGTACGGGACACCGAAGATAAACGTAATAATCTGGCTAGCAAGCAGTGTTGTTCCTATACCGAGTGGAACTGAGACAATAGCCATGTACTTAAAATATCGTTTATAAATCAGCCTGAAACTGTCGTTTGCAGTTGCGTGAAAGCGCGACATTGCCGGAAATACCGCTGTACTGATTACCGTTGGGACGAATAGTAGGACCATGATCAATCGATAGGGAGCATTGTACCAGCCAACCGCGTCAGCTCCTTTCATCACCGACAAGAGGACTGAATCGATGTAAAAATAAATCGTAGTAAACAGTCCGCTTAAGGCAAATGGCAGCGCCTCTGGAAGTATTCTCTTCCAAAACTTCAAATCAATCTCAATGTGAGGCTGACTGAATTTTGTACTATAGACTATCAAGCTATAAATCGTAACAGCCAAGCTGCCCACGAAGTACGCAAAGGCAAACCAAACGACACCCAACCCTGCAGTGATTCCCCATATGACAACGACGCAAGTAGCGCCGGTGCTTAAGATTAGCCCTAACGACTGGTATTGCATCCTTTCGAAGGCTTGAAATAGTGAGTAGAAAATAGCAGTGAAACCTCCACAGACCACAGAAAGAGCTAAAATATAAATCAAGGTGATTGTTTCCGGAGGATATCGTAAGACGTATGCTACAAGAGCAATCAAGCAGAACGTGCCGCTTGCCAGCGCGATCTCGATGATGATCAAATTCCCTAGATACTTGCTGGCCAAGGATTTGTCTCGCGCAACCTCTCTTGTAGCTAACGTGCTGAGCCCTAGACTAGTGAATGGAGCAAAAACTGTCGTGAATGCGATTGCAGTACTCAGCAGTCCAAAGCCTGTGACGCCGAGATATCGAGCGAGTACAATCCCGTAGACAGCTGCAATACCCAAACTAACGATCTGCCCTATGAGTAAAAGAATAGAGCTTTTTGCTATTGTTCTTGCAGTGCTCATTTTTTTCGCCCGTATGTCAGATTGCGTTCATCGCGTGAGCGTGCAAATTGCCACCCATCACCTCTTGGCACAGGGTGTTTTTATCTCTTTGAACTGCCTTCATTCTCGTCGGAAGTATCTCAGCTCCAAACACGTGGTTATCGCTTGGATGCGGTAACTTACGTGTTATCAGGCTTATAAATGACCAGTGAAACATGCTCCGCTAAGTTTGCAACCCATGGATTAGTCGATGAACACGAGGCTAGAGCGATTACAGGAGACATTTGCAGTTGAAACAAACAGCATCTGTCAACATCCAGGAGTGCGGAGGGGGTTCCACTGGTTTGTCACTCACTCAGCAACCCCTTTAATGAGAGACAACGAGGCAGGTGAACTCATGAGAACGGATCATGAATTCCACCAACGACACACGCACTTATAGAGAGTATCACGATCGAAAGCCATGCCCCTGCCCTTAAAAAACTAGGGTAAGAAAAGAGACACGTTCCGCATTATCGCATCCTCAGTGTGCAGCCTCAGGAGCATTATCGCACTTTAGAACTTGTGCTCAAGAAACTCAAGGGCCGTTCGTTTCGTGGCTATTATTTCTCTTGTGGGCCATGTGAAGTTGGACTCGTATCCATCCAGGTCTTGACTTAATTGGTCATGTGTAATCAGGTTCTTGCCAGTACTGCGAGAGAGGTAGCACTTTCACCGATTCCTCATATGCTGCTGAAAGTAAAGGTTTAAGACACCAATTCGCAACACTTACGGCATAAACTTACTTTACAAAAACTTCGGTGAATGCATGAAGATTACCGCCGTAGCGCCTTTTCCAAAAAACAAAGATGGGATTCCGAGGGTTGCTGAAGAGTTGATAACGCAGTTCTGTGAAGCATCTAGCGTAGATTCTGTATCGATTATTGCTCGGCAAGATTTAGGCTTTGTCAGCCCATCTATTTTGGCGAGGGCAGGCGTTTCGCTCTTCACCTTTCGTATCTTTTTGGCTCCGTGGACCTTTTTACGGGTGATCAAACTCTATAAACAAGGTAACTTTTTTCTCGTTTTTGGGATGCCTTGGGAAATGCTCCACCCAATCCCTGCCTTATACCTCTTTGCTTGCTTGATCAAGTATCGCTTCCTACCTAGGTCAAAATGGATTCAAGTGCTACCTGATTTCATTCCCTACGTTCTTCCCGAAGATACCGGACAAGGACAAAGAACGATGAGATTATATGACTTTTTCAAAAAGCACGTTGTCAAGATCCCAGCAAAATACGTCGCCATATCAGAATCGACCAAGAGGGATGCGTCACGCTATTGGGGCCTGTCCGCCGATAAAGTTGACGTTATTCATCTCGGTTCCTTTATTACCCCAAAATCGCCGCGGACGCGCTTCGGGAGTCGAAAAATAGTCATGGTGTCGGACATTTCGCCGCGAAAAAACCACGTTCGATTGCTGAGGGCATTTGAGCACGTCCACAGAAGTATACCAAACGCGGAACTTATATTCGCCGGTTATGTGCGGAAAAACGTGCCTCAATTCAAGGCAACTGTAGACGAAATACTGAATTCTAACGAGGGAATAAAGATAAGAATCTGTGGCTATGTGTCTGATGCTCATGTTAAGTCGCTTTATGAAGAGGCCGACATCTTCGTTTATCCCTCACTCTACGAAGGGTTTGGACTTCCGGTACTTGAAGCGATGGCATGCGGGTGCCCGATAATTGCCTCGAACGTCACCGCATTGCCAGAAGTGGTCGGAGAGGCAGGACTTCTCGTTGACCCGTATGATGTTGAAGCGCTCGCCGAAGCGATGATTACCGTGCTCGATGATGATGACTTGAAGAGAGAGATGAGCAAAAAAAGCATCGCACAAGCACGGAGATTTTCGTGGGAGAAGGCCAGTGCGGAGTTGCTAGCGGTTTGTCAAGAAGTGGCGGCACGAGAGGGTTGACGGAAAGATTAGAGATGAGGACCGCCATCAAAGGCATAAGAATTCCGAAATGACGATAAATTCAGACTTAGAGTTGCTCATCTTTCACGACTCACTCGACGTGCTAGGTGGCGGAGAAAAAGTAGTAGCGACGATAGCGAAGGCATTTGACGCGCGAATCGCGGCAGCGAATGTCGACCCAGAAGTCATTCGAGAATTAGACATCGAACAAGATAGCATCTATGACTTAGGTCGGATTGATGATCGGGCCCCGATTGGTCCAATAAAGTCAAGCCTGTTGTTCAGAAGAGTGAGTTTTCCGGGATTTGACAAGTACCTTTTAAGCGGATTCTGGTCGCTTTACGCGGCCTACAGGCACAAACCCAACATATGTTACTGCTATACCCCTCGGAGAGATTTTTATGACTTGAAACGCTTCAATATCGCCCGTCAATCAAATTTGGCGAAGAAAGCAGTAGCGTGGAGCTGGACGACCGCGCATAGTTATTTTGACCGGCGCGCTATCCGACAGGTCCCCAAAATCCTAACACTGAGTCGTACTGTTCAAAAACGCATAGCCATGTACTATCATCGGGATTCAACCGTAATCTACCCCCCTGTACCTACCGATCATTATTATACGAAAGCGTTCGGTGATTTCTGGTTGTCAGTAAACAGATTATACCCTGAAAAAAGAGTCGAGTTGCAAATAGAAGCCTTCAAAAGCTTGCCCAATGAAAATCTATTAATTGTAGGGGGATATGCACGTCGCGACAAAGGACTGGTCGCATATCACAAACTGTTCGCGGATCTGCCTCCAAACGTGAAGATCCTCGGGATAATCCCACAAGAGCGCTTACTGGAACTGTATGCAACCTGCAAAGGGGTTGTATATACACCTATTGACGAGGATTTCGGTTTGGTGCCTGTCGAAGCACAAGCCAGCGGAAAAGCTGTAGTCGGGGTAAACGAAGGTGCTCTAAGAGAGACCGTGATCAACGGTGCCACAGGCTTCTTGGTGGATCCACGTCCCGAATCCCTAAAAAAAGCGATAGAGTGCGTTTCGGAAGAACCACAACGCTATGAAAAAGCTTGCAAGAAGAATGCGAGCAAATTTGATGAACATATATTCATTAAAAGCATGCGTCGGAATCTTTGTGAGGGAGTATAGCGTATTGGGTTTGTCCATAGAGGCGACATGCGCTCGGTCACTTCGCCAGAAAGCGCTCTGCTGACGAACGGCTACCTCTTAGCGAGAGCGCAATTCGAGAAGCTACAGGCTACATCCTTTGTTTTCCAATAAGGCAACGCGAAGCCTCTGCCAGCTGAACGGCCACAAGCCGGTACTCTTTTCGCGCTCACAGTGACCGCTGAGTTGTGCAGCATAATAACCGGCTGGGTCTCTGTATCCAGGTCATCCCGTTGTGCGAGTATTGCGATTGCTAGGGGTGCTGCGCATATTCAAGTTGATCTTAGACTCCGCCTCATTTGATACCCCTGCAACCTCAGTCAGAAGCGCTGGGAGCTCTTCTTTTGAAGCTTAGGAACAACGCACCACCGTTAGGCAAGCACGGTCCGCCGTGACTTTAGCGCGCGAAGCGGGGCTTAACGTCGGCGCATTCTTTATCGTGTGTTATCCGGGAGAGACGAACGAAACAGTGCTTGACACGCTTCGATTCGCCCCCTCACTTCCCCTTGATTGCCTCTCTGCTTCACTCCCGTATCCGCTGCCGAATACGGCGTTGCACGAACGGGTAACAGAACGCATCAACAAATCGTGGAGGCGTCCCGAAAGCGGCTTCCTTGAGCACATCTGCATCTTTGACGCGGATTTCTCGGAGACAAAAAGGAAGTTCGCCATCATCAAAGGCCAGATCACGTTCTTGCTAAACAAGAAACTCGGAAAACGCGCATGCGTTGCGGCAAGACCATTCGAGCTGGCGACAGACTTCAATTCGCACGTATGAGGTAATCGCGCTCGCAGGACTTACCGACAACCGGCGGGATCGCGATAGATTTCAGCAAAAAAATGCATTTAGGCCTTAAGGTGGCACTATTGCGTTTTCAACGTCTATATGAACTCAAATGAGGAGATCATCTGCTGTGCCGTCGAAATCTGCTCGTTATATTGCGCCTCGGTTCCATAAAACTGAACCTCATAGACCGAGCTTCCTTTAACGGTCCACACGATTAGCGCTTTGTAGGTTTGTCCGCCTCCTTTAAACGTAAACACAATTTCGTACCCAGACAGGCCACCGAGTGAAGCAGTGTGATTCTGAAGTATACTGGTGCTCGTGTTGCCTTGCTGAAGACTTCTTATCAAGCTCGGCGCGAGGCTTTGAGGCGTTTTTCCCGATTGATTGGTAACAATTTGAAGCGAGACAATGCTATCGTTTCCGTGCTGGAACTGCGCTATGGTGTCGACCGCTGGGTTCCCGGTCAATTGCCAATCGCTCGGATAGCTCATTTCCACGCCAGCATTTTTGTTGGAATACAGCAAGAAACTGGCAGGGGCTCCAGGGGTCGGCGACTGCGTCGCTTGGTTGGTGCAACCGGCACTGCTCGCCGCCACCGCAGCTACCGCTACGATGATGATTGTCAAGTGCATTCTCGTTTTGGCGCCCATAATCTCCCTTCCACAGTGAAACGCTCCTCGATGATATATGTTGTTGTTCTTAGTCAGGGTGCGCTAACCTGAGAGCGTAATCGTACACAGACTTCCGCGAGCGGGAACCAAGGGTGCTCTTAGAGCGGAGTGTCGCGGACCGCGGCCTCTCTCGTGCAGCTGTCAGCTTTATGTGTGGCGAAGCGATAGCGAAGGACGTTAGATCTTCGTCATCGCCGTGAATATGCGATGCCTTCGGTGAAGCACGTTGCCATACTTCTTTCTTGCGACTTTGTCATCGAGCGTCAGAACCGCAAATCCTGCTGATTGAAAGAGCTCGTGCAGCTCAGACTGAGAAAAATAGTGATGCGGGATTCCTCCCCGAACAAAGGTATCCGTAGCTATCCGCTTGCCGCGGCCGTAGCGCATATCAAGCTGTCCTGCAACTTCGACAAATGCTAAACCTTGATGTCGCAAAACTCGAAACAACTCAGCGGCGGCTTTCGCTCTGCCACCCCGTGCAAGGTGTTGGAGCACCCCATAACACGTGACGGCGTCAAAACTACGATCTGAGAATGGAAGCTGCCGGACGTCGGCAACTACGCGCATGCACTGAGGATCAAGCGGCGCCAGTGCCTCCCTCGAAAGGTCAGCCCCTACCACCCTAAAACCGTTCCTGGCAAGCGCGAAAAGGTACCTCCCTGTGCCGCAGCCGACGTCAAGCACGTCAGCGCCTGGCGCGACTTGCCGCAGCACAGGAGAGATGTCGTACGGACCTTTCCACCAAGAGGGTTGTAAGGCATACTTTTCATCCCAGATGTTAACCAACGTTTTGTCGCGTGACCGTTGCACTTTTTCCCACGCACCTGCAACCGCCCCCTTGTTTTCCACTGGAGATGTTTCCTCAGACATAAAAAAAGCTTTTCTGAGCCCCATTTTTGATTTTTATCGCGATAAAGAGGATTTGGATTAGAAATATATAAATGTTAATCCATTACCACTGTAGATGCTCTCGGTTATGACGATCGCGGGATCGGACTCAGGAGGCGGGGCTGGGGTGCAGGCCGACACGCGCACCTTTGCTGCTCTCGGCGTGCACGGCACCTCCGTGGTAACAGCCGTTACCGCACAAAACACGCTTGGCGTTCAAGATGTGTACCATCTGCCGGTCGATGCTGTCGTCGCTCAGATGAATGTTGTATTCTCCGACATCGACATCCGATGCGTCAAGACGGGAATGCTCGCGACAGTCGAGGTCGCAGAAGCGGTAGCTGATGTGCTTTCGCAGCATGCGGTTCCGATCGTGGTTGATCCAGTTATGGTTGCCGAAGCGGGAGGCTCACCGCTAATGGGGGGACCAAGAGACGTCCTTGCGCGACTGCTGCCCGAAACAACAGTTATAACTCCAAACATACGAGAGGCAGAAGCCATTTCAGGCATCGCCATACACAATCTCGATGACATGAAGCGTGCAGCCTACGAGATCTATGCCCTCGGCCCTAAATCGGTCATCGTGACAGGCGGCCATTTGAGCGGGACCGACGTGCTGTATGATGGCAACTTTCAGCTGCTTAGAGGCAGGCTGATTAAAGGAGGAACGCACGGAGCAGGATGCACCTTCTCGGCAGCTATGGCCGTTTTCCTTGCCAAAGGGTACCCCGGAAACCAGAGCGCCCTAATGGCAAAGACGTTCGTCACCGACGCCATAAGAAACAGCGAACGCGTAGGCTCCGGTCCGGGCGCTGTGAATCAGTTTGCGGCGACGCTACACAGGGCCGAGCGGTACCTGACGTTACTCGACATCGAGGCGGGGCTGCGCACCATTAAGGCTATAAACCTAAACCTTATACCTGAGGTCGGAAGCAACTTAGCGATGGCAATTTCAGGCGCAAAGAACCTAGCAGACGTGGCTGCGGTCAAGGGACGAATCGTGAAGGTCGGGGAGACTATCACGCCCGTTGGCTGCGTGACCTTTGGTGCAAGTCGTCACGTAGGAGGGGTTATATTGGCAGCATTGAACCATGATGCTGATATGAAAAGCGCGATGAACCTGCGGTACTCAGACGAGGCGATTCGTGCGTGCCAAGAGCTCAACCTCGCAACAGAGTGCTTTGAGAAGGGGCAGGAGCCGGAAGCAACGAGTACGATCGAGTGGGGCATTGCGCACGCTATCGAGAGAAGCTTGACACGGGACACGGGCGTGCCCGACGTCATATATGACCGCGGGAGTGTCGGCAAGGAAGCTATGGTCCTCATTCTCGGCCACTCAGCGCAACAGGTGGCTGATACAGTTGTGAAGATTTCATCGGCGCTGAGGTAATCAAGCAACGGTCCCTCGGCTAAAAAAGGAACACGGAGGTGGTTTCACGGGAAGCATCAGACCTACGTACATCAAAAGCATATCAGCAGAGCTACTCCGAGGACATCGGGAGATATTCAGCTCTGATTATGAGAAGAATAAATTGCTCGTGTCGGAATACACGAACATTGAGAGCAAGAACATTAGGAACCGAGTTGCCGGATATATAACGCACAGGGTAGAGATCGGCAACAGGAGAAAGTCATGAGATTCACGGGCGTGTACCCTGCGATGGTCACGCCATTTACGGACGAACAAGAAATCGACGTAGAGGGTATGCGTTCTAACATCGCCTATCTTGAGAAGGGGGGCGTCGCTGGGTTGGTGCCTTGCGGCAGTACTGGTGAATCCGCGACGCTATCGTTTGACGAGCATAAGAAACTGGTTGAAATCACCGTAGACGCCGCGAGCGTTCCCGTTATCGCAGGGACAGGATCAAACAACACCGCAGAGGCGGTCGAGCTGACCCGGTATGCACAAGATGCCGGCGCGGATGCGGCTCTACTGATCGTCCCGTACTACAACAAACCGATGAAAAGTGGGCTGATTAAGCACTTTAGCGCTATTGCACAGGCGTGTGAGATCCCCCTTATCTTGTACAACATTCCAGGACGCACCGGCATCAACATGGATCCGGAAACGATTAGCACATTGGCACACGAGTACAGTAACGTTGCGGGCGTGAAGGAGGCAAGCGCGAACTTCACCCAGATTTCAAATATCATTGAGATTAGCCGTGGCCTTGAGTTTTCCGTTATTTCAGGAGACGACGGATTGACACTTCCGATGATGGCCCTCGGGGCGACCGGAGTCATCTCAGTCACGGCAGACATCCTTCCGAAGCAAATGGGACGGCTCGCACAGTTATGCCTTGAAGGCAACTTTGCGAAAGCGCGCGACGTCCATTATCAGCTTGCTCCACTTTTCAAGGCGCTGTTCATAGAGACCAACCCTATTCCCATCAAAAAGGCGTGTGACTTGCTTGGCCTTGCGGGCGGACCGCTCAGATTGCCTCTAACCACGATGGCAGAGCCAAACGTCGTCAAACTAAAGGAGACGCTTGCGGCCTACGCAGATTAGATACGAGACGCATTCATAGGTGGCGGAGCGGAATGACAACAAACGACAAGATAGCGGTTGCAGTGACAGGCGCGTGTGGCCGAATGGGGCGTATGATCATTGACAACGTGACGCAAGCTTCGGACATGGTGCTTGTCGCGGCGTTTGACAAACAGATGTGCAACCCTAACGTGACGGACGCGACTAACCTTGCCAACACACTCAAAACCGTTAAGCCTGACGTCTTAATTGACTTTACGGTCGCTGCTTCATCGGTCGAGATCATCAAAGCTGCCGCAGGCGCTGGAGTGAGACTCGTCGTAGGAACTACTGGATTCACCGCAGAACAACGTGCAGAAGCGAAAGAAGCAGTCAAAGGTCAGGTCGCGGCGATAATCTCGCCTAATTTTTCGATAGGCGTCAACGTCTTTTTTCAGTTGGTAAAAACGGCGTCAGAGAACCTTCCGAGCGCGGCGTACGCTGCCGAGCTTATAGAGGCCCACCATAAGCATAAAATTGATGCGCCGAGCGGAACGGCAGTCAAAGCGATTGATATTATTAGAGGTGTTGATCGTTCGCGTGCGATCGGATCGTACTCCATACGCGCCGGGGATATTGTCGGCGATCACTCTGTATTGTTCATTGGCGACGGGGAGCAGTTAGAGATTTGCCATAGTGCCCACAGCAGACAGGCATTTGCCGGTGGCGCGATGCTGGCTACACGCTTTATCACAAAGCAGCCGCCTGGGTTATATTCGATGGACGATCTGATGGCCTCCATGAGCGTGAGTTGAGGCTCAGCATAAGCTGCAGGTTTACACCGAGGCACAGATCGCGCTACTTTCATTAATAGCCTTAGTCGCTCTCGTCTGCGAAACCCCCCGAATAGCAACCGCGTTCTCTTCTTGTGAACGGTGGTCAAAAGTGCGCGACGTCGAAATCAACCGCAGTTGCTATCTCCTTCAGCCGGAATTAGCGCCCGTTATGTTCTAAGAAATTCACAAATGTCATCTCCGTCGACCCAAGATTACACACCGGCATGATCCCCGGTCTCGGATTGATGTTTTGCGATCTTTGGTACTTCGTTTGACCTTGCCACGCACCTGAGTTGACCACCGTGACCCCCCGGTACTGCGACGCGCCTATGGTGTGCACGTGCCCGCAGTGAAGAATGTCGGGTATGCTGTCGATGACGAAGTGATCGGTACTCTCGGGGGCTATAGAAACCCGATTCCCGTATACTGGGGAAAGATGGCGTCTCTTAAGCATCTCCCTCATCGCGCCATCCGGGTTGCCGTAAGAGCAACCGGGAATGGCAGCGATGATGTCATCCAAGGCCCTGCCGTGATATATGAGTATTTTTACGCCACATAGCTCAATCAGCGCGGGGTTTCCGATACACGTGACGTTGTTACTAAAGCTTTTTGCGTAATCGCTCGAAAGCGCGGGCTGCGGCTCTGCTTGGCGTACCGCATCGTGGTTTCCAGGTGCGACTATGATGGAGATGTTCGACGGCAACATTTCAAACAGGGACGCTGCAGCAGCATATTGTTCGTCGATATCGTCGATAGCTAACTCGTCCTCTTGATTTGGAAACACCCCGATGCCATCCACGACGTCACCAGCCACGATCACGTAGGCAATTTTTTGCGCCCTTTCGTCTTCGCTCGACGCTATCCACTCGGCAAAATCCTTCCACGCACTCGTCAAGAAGGTGTTGCTGCCAATGTGAATGTCTGAGGTCAGCGCTACGTGCACATCGTTTTCTGCGTGCGTAGGTTGGTGCTGCGGAGGGATGTCGGGCCACGTAATGCTGTCGATAAACAGTACTTTTCCGTCCGATGCAAGAGAGCCAGTGATGCCAACTACCTCGTCCAGCACCACTTGCAGAGCAGCGTCATAGGCACCTTTGTTTTTTAACGCAATGCCGCTGAAGTATCCTGTGGGGTCCTCAAGCTCAAGCACTCGATGGCCGTTTGGCGTGTCGCGCGTCTCGTTCACCAGGCCGATGATGGAGATTTTTCCGCCCGTCCCGCGCTCATCGTCGAACCACCCTTCGCGCCCTCGGTTACAATAGGTCAAGCTCTCTATGGGTCGGGAGTTCACCCGCTTTCTTATGATTTCGCTGAGGCGATCATACCTATTTCTGAAATAACGCACGAATTCCTCGTATGTGCCAACACACGTGGAACTCTCAGTAATGTCAGCAAGAACTGTCATCGGCCGTGGCTTCCGACGAGGTTCGGCATGCCCATTTGCCACGTCCGTTTGGCCTACTTCGGTCGTTGCCAGTACGTCGGCGGATTCATCGTCGGTTTGAGGAAGAAAAGCTAACGACCTCACAACTTTTTTCTGAGAGTTAAACGATTCTTTTGCCGCCGTGACCTGAGACTGACCGATGACGACGACAGATTCATCAACGTGTTTCAAAATCTCATTGACTAGGTCTAAGGGCATATCAGCCTCTTGAATCGTCACCACCGCTTCTTGCGTGATGAGGAAGCCGCTTTCAGTGAGTTTTTGGATTATGTCGGTTCGGATCATAGGAGTGTGATTTGTGGGGCCTTTATGGAAGATTGTGAACGAACACGAACGTGGCGAAAGCCGTCCTCCTCATGCTTGTTCTTCACGCTGGAAGCTGCCTGCCTGAGCGTTAATAGCGCGGGCCCCCAAGCGCGTTTCGGCAGATTATATAAAGCGTCAATTATAACTATGGTCATGTCGTCAGCCAGCTTGGTACCAGATTTTACACTTGCGTGGCAGAAATACATGCAGGATCAACCCAGAGAACGTGCAGAGAAATTCTGGAAGACTGATAATTATTGGTTAGCGCTTCTCCGTGATATATTAGTTGCACTGTTAGTTGTCGCTGTAGTGTTATCGATCGTTTATGCGTACACAGGGTCTGTCACCCCTCTCGTAGCTGTCGAATCAGGCAGCATGGAGCCCCACATAAATATTGGCGACGTCGTGCTTACGCGAGTGACGGATAGAACGCAAATCGTCAATAACACTGAGGGAAAATCCACTAATTATCAGAGCTTCGGCAACTACGGCGATGTCATTGTCTACAGGCCAAATGGCGATCCGAATGCGACGCCAATCATCCATCGAGCAATGTTTTGGGTAAACGCCGGCGACCGTCTGCCAGACTCAACTCAAACGGCTGCTAACGCCGGATACATCACTAAAGGTGATAACAACACGGAGTATGATCAACCGCTGCTCTTAGGTGGAACGCCACCTTTAGAACCGGTCAAGCCCGAGTGGATAATCGGCGTAGCACAACAGCCCGCTATACCGTGGATTGGAGAGTTACGACTCGCTCTGCCGAGCATGGTCCTGGTCTCCGATCAACCCTGCGGCACGCAGATCTTCGCCGCGATCGACACCTTTCACACTGTGGCGCCTGCGTATCACTAGCCAACGTTAGCTTCGCAACGGGTGCAAAACTCTCGCTGAGGCCTTTTTAGCCATAATTAGATATGTTTATATCGTACATTTTGACATAAGCTTGGCTATGCCGCCATTTCTTACGATTGACGATCTCGACACGCACGGGCGAGTGGTTCTTGTGCGCGTTGACTTGAATTCACCAATCGGCCCCAACGGAGAGGTTCTAGATGACGTACGTTTTCGCGGCCACGTCCCGACGATTGCAGCTTTGGAAGATGCTAAGACCGTGCTGCTCGCACATCAGTCACGGCCCGGAAAGCGAGATTTCACCACAATGGAGCAGCATGCCGAAAAGCTCTCCTCGCTCATTGGAAAGGACGTAACGTATGTCGACGATATTTACGGGCGCAATGTGCGACAATCCGTGAAAGAAATGGGGATCGGAGACGTGGTGCTCCTCGAAAACGTCCGTTTTAGCTCCGAAGAAATGCTCACCGCCCCCGTTGAAGATCTTACGAAGACGCATCTCGTCACGCAATTGTCCCTGCTTTGCGATCTGTACCTCAACGACGCATTTGGCACAGCTCACCGCGCCCAAACGTCAATCGTGGCTTTTCCGCGCACCTTGACGTCAGGCGCTGGCAAACTCATGGAACGAGAGGTGGACATGCTGACAAAGGCGCTTACAAC
>Ga0224521_1000075_pt1 | contig 35271 bp, 34 predicted proteins | sample CFST0metaG_FD_182731 | JGI IMG/M metagenome (GOLD analysis project Ga0224521, IMG submission 182731) | Peat soil microbial communities from Stordalen Mire, Sweden - C.F.S.T0 | ecosystem: Environmental > Terrestrial > Soil > Wetlands > Peat | place: Sweden: Norrbotten County, Stordalen Mire... | reverse complement strand
AACCTACCCCATCCCATATATATATAAAACGTTGACTGTCATTTCGAACGAAGTGAGAAAACTATAACAAAACCTTAACTTATAAAGTTTATCGGACAATTCTGATCAATTATTAATTATCAATGATGACACTGACAAGGTCTGTACAATAATCTCTATTATGCAAATACTACAAGGAACTTCGTCATTAACGCTATGAGTCTTCTTTTATAAATCTGTTTATAGTCAAATAGTTCTAACAAGAATAGTAACGATTCTGGTTAGAAAAATAACTAAACCTATTGGAATAGTAACGATTCTAGCAGGTATAATAACTAAACCTATTAGAATAGTATCGATTCCAGCATGTGTAAGAACTAAACCTATAGGAACAGTATCGATTATGGTTACATCAATAGCTTAGTAATTTTAATGATGAAGAATGACGCAGGAAAAATTACGTAGACCGGTGTACCTGTGAATTTTGCAATTTTATAAAATAATTCTGTAACTATGCTCATTTAATAAATACTGACCTTTGTGTACTGCGAAAAATCAACCACAGTTTAAAGAATTGTAATAATGAAAACAAATGAAGTTTTACAAAAAGACGTTCAGGATGCCATCAAATGGGAACCGTTATTGAATGCCGCTGAAATTGGTGTTACTGCAAAAGATGGTGTGGTTACTCTTACCGGAACTGTTGATACTTATATAAAAAAATCAGAAGCCGAAAATGCAGCTAAAAAAGTGGCAGGCGTAAAAGCTGTTGTCGAAGGAATTGAAATTAAGTCAGGTCACTCGGGGAAAAAGAACGATGGCGAAATTGCTTCTGAAATATTGAGCGCATTAAATTGGAGTAGTGAAATTCCGAAAGACAAAATACAGGTAAAAGTAGAAGCCGGTTGGGTTACACTGGGAGGTGAACTTAGTTGGAACTACCAGAAAGAAGCTGCAAATAAAATAGCAACCAATCTTGTTGATGTGAAATGGGTAACTAACAATATCACCATTAAATCAGAAAGAGTTGCCAAAGTAGAAAAAGAAGATGTGGAAAATGCGTTGAACCGTAACTGGTCCTTAGAAGACAAACAAATTCTGGTTTCAGTTTCAGAAAATAAAGTAACACTGAATGGAACTGTTCATTCATGGTATCAGAAAGACGAAGCAAGCCGTATTGCATGGCAGGCTCCCGGAATTGTATCTGTAGATAATGAATTAACAGTAGATTATCAATAAATTATGTAGCAATAAATAAACAAAAGGAGAACTATCCTTTTGTTTTTAACTAATATTTTATTCACATATAAAAATTTAAAATCATGTATTACGAAAATTATTTTTGGGGAATGGATATCATTTGGTGGGTTGTATGGTTTTTTCTATTGATTTGGATATTTGCTGTACCTTATGATATTCCCGGTCAGAGAAGAAGGAAAGATTCACCGCTTGACATTTTGAAAGCAAGACTTGCATCTGGTCAAATTACCAGAGAAGAATATGAAGATACTAAAAGAGTATTGGAAAATGATTCTTCAAAGTAAACGGAATTAAGTAACAAATAAAAATTAATGTTGTATAATTTTCAACACTACACATGCCAAAGTCCCTCTCCTTGGGAGAGGGATTTAGGGAGAGGTCGGATTTCAGAATATGACATTTAATTCTTTCTAGTACTTAGTAGTAGATTTATACACTTCATTTGCAAATGTATATTCAGATTTATCCCTTAACAGTTTCTTAATTTTCAATAATAATGAACGTATGAAAAGCATACCCGACCATAAATACTCGCTTGTCAAACAAGTGAAGATTATAAGTTATCACAAATACTCATTGGCTGAACAACCGAATGTAGACGAAAAGAATAATCTTCCCGGATATCCGACTTATCCCGATGATGAAGATATTTACAAGCAAGAGAAAGAGGAAAAAGAAATTGATCCGGAGCAAGTAACTATTGACAAAGAAAATGAAGAAGTCGGAGAAAAAAATCAAAAAGATTTTGATGAAGATTTCTCGGGTAGTGACTTAGATGTCCCCGGTTCTGAGCTTGATGATGAGGAGGAAGAAATCGGAAGCGAAGATGAAGAAAATAACTACTACAGCCTTGGTGGTGATGATAATGACAGTTTAGAAGAAGATTCTAAAAGTTGAAGGTTATAGTTTTTACTACTAATATAAAAACCAACTTAACTATGAAAAAAATATTGTTGGCACTGGATATTCATCCTTCTTCTCAGAAGATTATTGAAGCAGGCTATGCATTGGCTAAAGACATGAATGCTACTATAGTATTATTACATGTCAGGATTGATTTGGTTAACTATTCTCTGACGTATAAAAAAATGAGTGCATTAAAACTCGACAGCATTGATAATTTTAGAGTAACAGCTTATGATTTTCTTGAAAAATCAAAGAAATCCCCCGGAGATGATATGATTCAGGTTATTGTAAAACAGGGAGATTTTGCTGAGGCGATATTAAAAACAGCAAAAGAAATGGATGTTGATATAATCGTTATGGGATCTCACAATACACAATGGTTGGAAGAAATAGTGATGGGAAGAGTTACTGATGATGATTTACAACAAACAGAAATACCGATTTTAATTATTCCAACCCGAAAACACGATAAAATTAACACTGTGATTTCGTCGGAAAATTAGATAAATCTTATTAAAAGCAATGGGAAAGTCGATTTATGAGCCGAAAGTTTCAAGGACATTTTGCTTTCTGCTTTGTAAAACTTCTTTTCTATTGTTTTGGGAGTTCTCCAACTATTTTATGTTTTTGTTTATCAGACTCATTTGTTGGTTTAGAGTTGCAAATGTGTGAATTATGTAACTTTTTCGTGTTATTATGTAACAGTTATAAAATTGCGCTTATTTATCTTTGCAACTGAGTCTGTTAGAGTAGATTCAAAATACTGTTTAAATTTAAAAATTAAGATTATGAAAGGGAATGAAAAATTAATTATTGTATTGAATTCGCTTTTAGCAGACGAGCTTACTGCTATAAATCAATATATGGTGCATTCTGAGATGTGCGAAAACTGGGGTTATGGGAAACTTCACCAGGCAATCAGAAAACAGGCAATGGATGAAATGTTCCATGCTGAATGGCTTATTGAACGTATCATCTTTCTGGATGGTGCACCTACAGTATCTAATCTCAACCCGATGAAAATTGGTAAAACAGTTTTAGAAATGATTAAAAACGACAATGGTGATGAACTAGATGCTGTTCACAAATACAACGCTGCTATTCAACTCGGACGTGAAGTTGATGACCAAGGTTCAGTTGACCTGCTTACCAAAATACTCAAAATGGAAGAAGGACATGTAGATTGGGCAGAAAAACAGCGCTCACAAGTTGAACAAATGGGTTTAGAAAATTATCTGGTTACTCAAACTGAGAATCCTGCAAGCTAACTCACAGCCTCTTAACGCGGATATTTACAAAAGGAATTACCTGTTGTGAATATCCGCGAGGTTAATAAGAAAATGGCCATTCAACATTTTAATTTTATCCCATTATAGTGCTTGTAATGTTTGACTTATAATAATAGAAATACGAATATGAAGCATATTGTAAAAATAAAATCAACAGAACTCATAACCCATGATGTGTTGAAAATTATTACTGAGAAACCTCCCCATTACAATTTCACTCCCGGTCAAGCCACTGAAGTTTCGATAAACAAACCCGAATGGAAGGAGAAAAAGAATCCCTTTACATTCACGTGTCTACCCGAAGATGATTTTCTGGAATTTAATATAAAAACATATCCCGAGCACAAAGGTGTAACCAACGAACTATTGAAATTGAGGAAAGAGGACGAGTTGATTTTACATGATGTATTTGGTGCAATTTCGTATATGGGCGAAGGTGTATTTATTGCCGGAGGTGCAGGTATAACGCCTTTTATCAGCATATTTAGATATCTGAAATCAAAGAATGTAATCGGTGAGAACAAACTCATATTTGCCAATAAAACGAAGAAGGATATTATTCTGGAACAGGAATTCAAAGATTTATTAGGACGAAATTTCATCAATATTCTTTCGGATGAAAAAGCTGATGGATATGCATACGGTCAAATTACCAAAAACTTTCTGAAAGCTAATATGGACGTTTCCGTCAAAAATGTGTATGTGTGTGGTCCTCCTCCCATGATGGAAGCAATACAAAAGCAGTTGTCAAAATTAGAAATCCCTGAAAGTTTTATTATAACCGAAGAGATATAACTTGTTATAAGCATCTATTTGCGAACTTCAAGTCTTACACTCTGAAATTTAGTCATAACTATATTTATCTTATTCCCTAAAGTATATAATAACCTATATAACAATCCAAACTGTATGCGCTATTTTGGAAATGATATCAAACTATTTGTAAATAATCTGGTAGTTAGTTACACCGATCAGGGATCTGACGATGCCCCGGTAATCATTTTTATTCACGGCTTTCCGTTGAATAAAACTATGTGGAACTACCAGATTGAAGCTTTAATGGGACGTTTCAGGGTAATTGCTTACGACATACGTGGACATGGAAATTCTGATGCAGGAAATGATAATTTCACCATTGATCTTTTTGCAACCGATTTAATAAAGTTTATGGATATGTTGAAGATTAAAAAAGCTTCGCTCTGTGGACTTTCAATGGGTGGGTATATTGCTTTAAATGCGATTGGAAATTATCCTGAGCGGTTTGATGCACTTGTATTATCAGATACGAATTGTCAACCTGACTCTGCTGAAGCAAAAGAGAAAAGGCAAAAAGCTATTCATAATATCCTTGAAAACGGTGTGGGTAATTATGCCGACGAAAGTGTAAAAAACCTTTTTACTAATGAATCATTTAGCACTCATGAAGACGAAATTACTTATGTAAAGGAAATGATATGCAATACCTCCGAAGAATCGCTTGGGTGTACTTTGCTGGCTTTGGCAGCACGTAACGGAACCTATAAAAAATTATCCGGCATAGATGTACCGGTACTTATTTTAGTAGGCGAAGAAGATAAGATTACTCCACCCGAAGTATCAGCATTGATGCACGAGCAAATTAAAGAATCCACTATGTACGTTATTCCACATGCTGCTCATTTAAGTAATATGGAACAACCAGAACAATACAATGAACACCTGATGCGATTTTTTGCAAAGGTTTATAAAATACCTGAAGTTTCATATTCCGAAGTTAGCAATTCCATTTTTGTACAGATGCGTGAAAAAATAATGATGCTTTTGTCTATTAATTCTATATAAGTAGTTACGAGTAAATAATTACGAGTTACAAGTCTTCGACAAGCTAGGCACAAAAGACTGTTTGTCTGTCTTAAATCAGTATTTCCATTTACAACCAAGTCATAATCTGTGAATCATGTAACAGATTCAGAAAATTATGTAACACATTGATGCCTGAATAGAGCGTACTTTGTATAAAAAAGAAATCTTATGAAAAAGCTTAGAACCATAGTGACAATTTTATTCCTTTCTCTTATTTTAGCCGGTATGACATCGTGCGAAGTAAGTCGCCACACCGAAAATGGAAGAGAACATAGAGGTTGGTTTCACCAACGCGAAAGACATGAAGATCATCCTAAAGCAGTGATAGTTATTGATAATGATCATCGATAATCACAATCATTAAACTTGATTTTTAACTAAACGTAATTATAATTCCCCGGAACAGTATTTCTGTTTTGGGGTTTTTGTATTAATAAGTCCCGAAACAAATTTCTATGTATGAATTATGTAACTCATTTGCATAATTGTGTAACAGAACGGGTCATTGCATAACCTACTTTTACATCGAACAATTACACTATACATTTTAAAACATCTGAAAATGAAAAAAACTATTTTCTGTGCACTATTAGCGATATTTTCGTTAAGTGCTGTTCCAGCATTTGCAACTAAAAGTTCGACAAATGCAACTGAGAAGACTACTGCAACCTCTACTAAATTAACTGAAGAAGAAATTAGTACCTACAGGGCTCGTGTTGAAGAAATTCGTGATATGGATAAATCAGAATTATCATCCAGCGAGAAAAAGGAACTGAAAAGCGAACTGAAAGAGATTAAGGCAACTATGCACAAGGATGGAACTTACCTTTACGTCGGTGGAAGTACACTTCTTGTCATTATTATTATTTTGTTGTTAATCTAATCAATAAACTTATTGGTATAAAATAGAGTTCTGTATTTTTCACAGAGCTCTATTTTTAGATTTACCAACTTAAACTAATAACCAATGAAGAGTTTTTGGAAACATTTCGGTACGAATAAACTAAAGCAACTTTTATTAGTTAGTTTTATTACACTTGGAATTTTTCCGAAGGCTTTTTCGCAATCTTATTTTCAGCAAAAAGTAAATTACAACATTGATGTTACACTGCACGATAAAACCCACGAACTATCGGCTTTCGAAACTGTGGAATACATTAATAATTCTCCTGATACACTCCGGTTTCTTTATTTCCATCTGTGGCCAAATGCCTATTCCGACAATAACACAGATTTAGCAAAACAACAATTCATTATAAAAGGCAAACAACGGCTGTTTAATGATCCCAATCTGAGAGGATGCGTAGATTCATTGAACTTTAAAGTTAATAATCAAACGGTTCAGTGGCACCTGTTGGCAAACCAACCGGACATTTGCCAAATCATGTTGAATGAGCCGCTTTATCCGGGTCAATCGCTCGTTGTTTCCACGCCTTTTCACGTCAAGATACCCAAAGGAGTTACTTCACGCTTGGGGCATATTGGCGAATCCTACCAAATATCGCAATGGTATCCTAAACCGGCTGTTTATGACAATACCGGTTGGCATCAAATGCCTTATCTCGATCAGGGTGAGTTTTATTCGGAGTTCGGAAGCTTTGATGTACGCATTACTTTGCCCGATAATTACATAGTGGGTACAAGCGGAAACCTGCAAGATAAACAGGAAGAAACTTTTCTCAATAAGCTGGCGGCAGACACCACCTGGATCAGCAGTTCTAAACACGGAGGTGTCAGCTTTCCACCCTCATCGCTCCAAACCAAGACATTGCACTATACGATAAATAATATCCATGATTTTGCCTGGTTTGCCGACAAGCGGTTTCATGTTTTAAAAAGCAAAGTCACCTTGTCTCATTCGGGCAAAGAAGTAACTACCTGGTTGATGTTTACCAATCAACAGTCGGCGCTATGGAGAAATGCCATCCCTTATATTAATCATGCCATCCTTGACTTCTCCGAATGGATTGGTGATTTTCCTTACAGCAGTTTTACGGCGGTACAAAGTGCTCTCAATGCCGGTCTGGGAATGGAATATCCGGGTATTACGGTGGTTGGACTTACCAAGGATGCTTATTCACTGGATAATGTGATAGCACACGAAACTTGTCATAACTGGTTTTATGGAGCATTGGGCTCCAACGAACGACGTTTTCCGTTTATGGACGAAGGAATGACAACGTCGTACGAAACACGATATATGACCAAACGATATCCTGAAAAGAAACTGTGGGAGAGTTATGTATCCAAACTGAAACAGGCAAAATTCTTTCACATAGACAAAATGCCTGCTAAACAAATCATGGAACTGGAATGGCTGACTTCTGCCCGCAATAACCTGGAACAACCGGTGAATCTTTCTTCTACAGATTTTGATGCCAGAAACTATAACCTGATGCTTTATAACAAAGCATCTATCAGTTTTAATTATCTGCGGGCTTATCTGGGTGACTCCTTGTTTGATTCTATCATACATGACTATTACCGTCGGTGGAAGTTTAAACATCCACAACCTGATGATCTTCGTCGTGTATTTCAATCGGGAACAGATAAAGACTTGAGTTGGTTTTTTGACGACCTGCTGGGAACTACCAAGCGGCTCGACTATAAAATGGTTCGGTATGAACCCGGACGATTGCTTGTTCAGAATGTGGGTGAGCTGGCTTCGCCATTGATTATTGCCGGAATGAACAAAGATTCGGTTTGTTTTGAAAAATGGGTGGATGGTTTCAGTGGGCAGAAATGGATTGATGTTCCGGCAGGCAATTATACCGAATGTAAAATTGATCCCGACCATGTGATGCCCGAAATTTACAGACTGAATAATACAATCCGCACTACAGGACTTTTCTCCAAAGTCGCGCCCATACAACCGCAGTTGTTATTCAGCATCGAAGATCCTGAAAAACAACCGTTGATGTATATTCCTACAGCCAACTGGGACCGTGAAGATGGTTTTATGATTGGCGTGGCGCTGCACAACGGCTTTGTAGTACCCAAACCGTTTGAATACCTTCTTATGCCTTTCTATGCATTTAATAGTTCTAAACTGGCAGGCTACGGCAAGTTGTCATACAACATTACCCCTTACAATAGTTTCATTCGTTTGGTAAAAGTAATGCTGGAAGGAACCCAATTTGGTGCTCCCAACAATCGATATTATCAGAAAATCATGATGGGGGTGAATATTTCTTTCAGGGCAAACAAAGTTACCAATCCTATCCGGCAAAATATGTACGGTCGATACATATTGGCATCCGACCTTTATCAGGTGGAGAAGGGAGAGAAAGCTACTCTCAATCCATATATGCAACTTGGCTACAATGTGCAGAAAATAAGTTTAGTAAATCCATACAACCTGTCCGTTTCTCTGGAATCAGGAAAAACATATCAGAAAGCAGTATTAGAACTAAATTATAAACAGAGCTATACAGGGCGTGATATGGGACTTGAAATGCGACTTTTTGCAGGCACCATGTTGAGAAACACATTTCCCGGTTCTTTTTATGCACTAGCCGCAGGCGGTAGGCGAGGAGGGGAGCAATACCTGTACGAAGGCACGTATCCCGATCGTTTTGCCGCTTATTCATCTACTTTCTTCTCCCGGCAAATGATTATTTCAGAAGGTGGTTTAGTATCACCCGTCAACGAACAGCTTGGATACAGCAAGTGGTTGGTTTCCATCTCTTTGTCGAGCAATTTGCCCGGGAAAGCCGGTAAGATAGGTATAAAACCTTTTGTCAACTTATTGCTAAACGATCATGGTTTGGGACCAACCAATAATTCTCCACTCTTTGCTGAAGCCGGAATTAAATTTGGTCTTTGGAATCTCTTCGAAATTCATATCCCATTGCTTGTCACCCACAATATTCAATCCATTACAGGGTCAATAAATAACCGCATCCGCATCATATTCAATCTCGACTTCTCCAAACAAGGAAAATTTGGGTTGTAAAATTCATTTACCTTACAAAGAATAAGCTATTTTTCACACGGAATGCTTCATTCTTTCTCCTTTGCGGTGCAGGGCTGCAACATGTGTCAACCCACCCAATAACGAGAAACGAGGCTTTACTTCTAGTTGAACTAAGTGAGTACATTTCGTATAACATCTTTGGCAAGATTTATGTTATAAACAACAGGGTGGACATTGTTAATACTGAAGCCAGTTCTAAAACATGTGAATCATGTAACTTTTCTCCATTTTTATGTAATAATTTCATTGTTACCAACCCATAACTTTGCTCATAGAATTTAATAGTAAAAGCATTTATTTTTTTATCTTTAAAAAACAGGTTATTATGAAAACAAAAATCAGCACATTTTATTTGTTACTGACATTTACAGTTATTACTTTTACAGGATGTGCAAAAGAAGAAATTCAGGGACCGGCAGGAGCCGATGGACAAAATGCAGATGTGTATTACTCCGAATGGTTTAGTCCAACAGCATGGTCAGGTACTGCAGGCGATTGGTATTTCGATGCTTCAGCACCCGATTTAAATCAAAGCGTTGTAGAGAATGGAGTAGTGTTGGCTTATGTGTGGCTGTCAGGTGATTTATACAATTCAGCTACAGTTCGACCATTACCAGCTTATGCTTTAGGTGCAAACTGGAGTTTTTTGGTTCACCAATATGGAAGTATTGAGTTTACGTGCGATATGAGTACGCAACCTTTCAATGCTGGTGATAAATTTAGATTTATAGCCATTCCGGGAACTTCTACCGCTTTAAAAACTGCATCGATAAAATACAATACTAAAAGTAAGTTGCTAAATATGCCTTACAGCGAGGCCAGTAAATTATTTAATATCAAAGATTCTGTACAGATTTCGAAATAATCGAAATTCAGACTGATAAGCAATTGTTGCTGTTGATGGGACGCTATACGAAACAAACTACAAGTAACGGGGTATAAAGCCCAAAAACAAAACCATTAACAGGTGAAATCGATTCAATTCGATTTCACCTGTTGCGTTGTAGGCTGAAAATGTGTGAATCATATAAGTTTATTCAAGAATTGTGTAATTCTTTTATTCTATAATTTTTGAGCTTTGTAGTCTGAAAATGAACTAAATATTTAAGCCGCTCTTTTAGAGTAATTCAACTTTTTTGAATAAAGCAAAATAATTATTTAGCTGAAATAATTATTTTCAAGGTAGAATATTAAAAATAAAACTAAACAAATGAAAGCGAACATTATGAAAAAAGTTTTGATTGCATTGGATTATAATCCAACAGCAAAAAAAGTAGCGGAAGATGGCTATGCAATGGCCAAAGCCATGAACGCTGAGATTTTGTTATTGCATGTTGGACTCGATTTGGGCATGTATTCTTCAATTTATCCAAATATGGGTGCCTGGCAAATTGATTCAGCAGATGTAATCAATGATTATGATATTGCAAATAAGGCGTCGCATAATTTTTTGGAAAAAGTAAAAAAACATTTAGGCGATTCCTCGGTTCAAATTCTGCAGAAAGAAGGCGATGCTGCTCAAATGATTTTAAAAACTGCCGAAGATATAAAAGCAGATTGCATTGTAATGGGTTCTCATAGTCAGAAATGGCTTGAAAACATACTTCTGGGCAGCGTAACTAAAGAAGTCCTGCGGAAAACCGGAATTCCTATGTTTGTTATCCCTACTAAAAAAGGATATTAAATTCCATTGCTATGAAGGATTCACTGTATAGCGATGATTTCATACCTCATTATTGTATTCTGCACAAAAAGCAACGGAAGGGTGAAGTTAAGTAACGAAGGCTTCAAATAAATTTGATCTTCAACTCTAAAAACTTCTCTTTCGTTGCTTTTGCAGTTTCAATTGTAAAAAACCACAAGCAAGCTATAGCAGTTATTATCAGCGAAGCACGGCACGATGGCGACAAAGTTCCAAAAGAAAAAGGTTAACTGAATAGTTCAAAAATACAAAATGGAAGACTTAAGACAGTTAGAATTTATTGCAACAAATTCAAAAGAAATTCTTGATAAGCAGGTAGTTTCGTATCGCCAACAACATTCGTATGCCGGAACAATTATCGGTATTACAGCTTTATTTATTCCATTTTTCCTTAGCAGTATTGGTCCTTTTCATTTACTTCGGTTTATTTCGGTTGTTCCTATAGCCCTTTTTATTTGGGCAATACTTTTAATGCTAAATCTTTTTAAGACGAAACCACTTGATCAGGCTTACAATGTCGAAAAATACCAGGATTTATTAACGAATACATATAAAGAAATATTGCAAAGTGAAATTGAAGCTAACTTACAGTCGTATAATAAAAACAAAATAATTACTGAAAAAGGAAATAGGAATTATGTAAGAGCAATGAAGTTAATTACTATTGCACTCTTGTTTTCCATAGTATTGATTTTTGCAAATCAATTCTTTAAAATCGAAAAAGTACCTACGAAATTTCTAATTGTAAATATAAATAAAGCGACTAAATATAATTCTATAAACCAGTTTGTTAATAATTCACTGGTAGTTTTCTTAGATATTCAGGAAACACAAATAAATGTGTGAATCATATAACTTTTTCCATAAATTTTGTAACATCTATCAGCCTAAAATTAAAGATATTTACCCTGATTTTAGAAACTCAAATAGCTTTCAAAGATGAAGTGTAAAATCAGATTATAAGTGAGTTAAAAAAATAAAAAATCAATAAAGCGCTTTTCTTGATGTTGGTACAATTATACATTCATTAAAACTTACTATTTGAGAATATCAGTAATCAATAATATTTAACTCGTAACTACTTACAAACAATTTAATATTTTAAGATTATGGAAGAATTAAATGAAAACAAAATGTTTGGAACGCCCAGATCAGAGTACATTGAGGTAGAACGTTATGTTCATCTTCATATCACCGATGCAGGCGAGGGGAGACCCATAGTATTAATACCTGGTTGGCCGCTAAGTGATGAAATGTATGAATATCAATACAATGATTTGATGAATAAGCATTTTCGTGTAATTGGAATTACATTACGCGGTTTTGGCAGATCATCAAAACCTTACGGTCCCTATAACTACGATGTTCATGTCCGCGATATAAAAAGCGTGTTGGAACAGTTACATATAGAGGATGCGGTATTAGGTGGTTTTTCTATGGGAGGAGCTATAGCCGTACATTATGTAGCAAAATACGATGCAGCACATGTCTCTAAGTTGGTTTTAGCCGGTGCAGCATGTCCTATCTGGACACAACGCGAAGATTTTCCGTATAATATGCCACAAAGCGCAGTTGATGATTTAATAGAATTGAATTTCAGGGATAGACCTAAGTTATTATCCGATTTTGCCAAGATATTTTCGGCCACCGAAACATCATTAAACGAAGGTATAGGTAAATGGTTGAATGGGATTGGAATAGTTGCCACTGCTCATGCCACAGGTCAGTGTTTGTATGCATTGCGGGATACTGATTTGCGCGACGATCTGAAAAAAATAAATATACCCACTCTGATACTGCATGGCAAAAAAGATAAGATTTGTTCTTTTGATCTGGCGGAACAGACTAAAGCAAGAATTAAAGATTCTCAGCTTATAGCCTTTGAACATAGCGGACATAGTTTGTTCTTGGAAGAAACTAAGAAGTTTAATTACGAACTAATCAAATTTGCAGCCGAATAACTTGAAATGGCGTGATTTTATAAAAAAATGGAGCATTTAAAATTGGGTTTTTTATCGAAAGTATTTGAATGTGAAAATCTGATATTGATTTATCGAAAGATAGATTTTAAGTGGTAGAGGTATGAAAAAAACCTTTCTTAAAATAAAAACCTTCTTTAAAGCTTTTGGACCGGGAGTGGTTACAGGCGCTGCTGATGATGATCCGTCAGGAATAGCAACGTATACTCAAACAGGAGCTAAATTTGGCTATGGGCAGCTATGGACTGTGATAGTTATGCTTCCACTTATGACGGCTATTCAGGAAGCATGCGCAAGGATTGGAGCTGTGAACGGACATGGTTTAGCAGCTGTAATTAAAGACAATTACAGCAAGAAGGTTCTTTATGCGGCTGTATTACTTGTAGTTGTTGCCAATACAATTAATATCGGAGCAGATATTGGTGCTATCGCGGCTGCTGCACAACTGCTTATTCATATCAATTTTGTCATTCTTACTTTAGGTTTTACGGCTCTGATTTTAATTTTGGAAATTTTTACTACTTATCGGGTTTATTCACGCATTTTAAAATGGTTAGCCCTGGCTTTATTAGCCTATCCCATTACGGTCTTTATGGTTCACCAACCCTGGCCGACTATTGTTTCAGCAACCATTTTGCCGCATGTGGAATTAAACTTTGAGTTTTTTTTCATTATCACGGGTATTTTAGGCACTACAATTTCTCCTTACATGTTTTTTTGGCAAACATCGCAAGAAGTGGAAGAGGAAAAGGCTCAACATTTGATAAGCCGCTATGGAAAACCTGCTATTGGAATAAAGTTTATCAAAAATCTGCGTATTGATAATTTCGTGGGCATGGTATTTTCTGAAATTGCTACCTGGTCCATCATTGTGGTGGCAGCTACAGTTTTACATCAGAATGGTATAACGAATGTTGCATCTGCTGCTGATGCTGCCAAGGCACTGGAGCCACTTGTTCAGACTTTCCCAAATGCCGGTTTCTTATCCAAACTGATTTTTGCAGTAGGAATTATTGGTCTTGGTTTATTAGGCATTCCTGTATTGTCAGGTTCAGCAGCTTATGCTTTATCAGAAGCTTTTAATATGAAACAAGGACTTAACCTTAAATTAAAGAAAGCTCATGGTTTTTATGGAGTAATTACAATTGCCACGCTTATTGGTTTGATGATTAATTTTATTGGCATTGATCCTATTAAGGCACTGGTTTTTACCGCTGTTTTTAATGGTGTGGCGGCGGTTCCATTAATATTTTTGATTGCCAGAATTGCCCGTAATAAGAAAATTATGGGTGAATACCGTAGTGGGTGGTTGTCAAATACGGTTGTATGGATTACATTCATTGTTATGTTGGCATCTGCTGTTGCAATGTTTTATACCTTAGCCAAGGGATAGTGCACACTTTATTTTGACAAGTTTTACTTTCAAATATAAATGTTCAAATAGAAGAATATCAATTATTTAAGGTTTGTATTTCTTACTCCTTCAAAATAAATTTTAAAACACATCAGATAAACTGAATAGTAATAAAGTGAAGATGTCACTCCGGATGCACCTTCATTAAGAATAAAAATAATCACCAATTATATAACATAATGGAAAAGCAATTAAACAAGAAAAGAGTAGCTGTAATGGCTACCGATGGGTTTGAACAATCGGAATTTAAAAAGCCGATAAAGGCTCTTAAGAAAGAAGGAATTTTAGTTGATGTAATATCGCTGAAGAAAGGGAAAATAAGGGGTTGGAAAAATACGAGATGGGGTAATAAATTTAAAGTAGATGTGACTATTAATCAGGCTTTGTCTACCAATTATGATATGCTGGTATTACCGGGTGGTGTAATGAACACCGACACCTTACGGACAAATGAATTGGCTGTACGATTTGTGTCTGAGTTTTTTGAACAGGAAAAGCCTGTTGCGGCTATTTGCCATGCCGGTTCCATATTGATTGAAACTGGATTGTTAAAAGGGAAACAGTTGACTTCTTATAAATCAATTAAAACTGATTTGATTAATGCCGGAGCTGAATGGCAAGATGCTGAAGTAGTGGTGGATAACAAACTCATTACGAGTAGATTCCCCAATGATCTTCCTGCTTTTTGCAAATGTATAATAGATGAAGTGAAAAAAGGAATTCCTGCCAGTCTGGAAGAATAAAAAAGAGCAGTAACTTCCTTTGCAATTTTTTGTTGTACTTTTGAGCCAAATTTATATTTCTTTATTTTTTTTATGGCTTGTCAAACTTATCCAATTGTTCTTTTAGAAGCACACAACATTCGTAATTTATCATATGGTTTAGGAGTATTCAATTTTGAACTTCTCAAAGCGCTGTCAAAGGCAAATACGGATTTTCGGTTAAAGATCAATATGGTAGACCCTTCTCTGATGCCTTTTTTTGATTCGCCATTAGTGGAATTTCATCGATACAATTCATTTCAACGGCATTCCATTGCCTGGATAGGAACGAAAATGAACATTTGGCATTCGCTCAGTCAGGATCTGAAAGTTGAACCATTTCATGATGTGAATTATGTTTTGACTATCCATGATGTGATTAATCATAATAATAAAAAATACAAAAAACGGCTGGAAGAAAAAATCCGACGTGCCACTGCCATCACCTATATATCTAAATTTGCACAAGAAGACACTCATCGATACTTCAATGTGGGAAGTCATGTGAAAGAATCTGTGATTTACAACGGAAATACAATTACTTCCTTTTTGGATACATCAAACTTTCAACCTATTGAAGCCGCAAAAGTTCCTTTTTTGTATGCCATTGGCGATTTTCAGGAACGAAAAAACTTTCATTCACTTGTTGAAATGATGCGTGTCAATTCAGATTTCAACCTTATTATATCCGGGAAAAGCGAAAATGATTATGCCAGGAAAATAAGAAGCATGATTGATGCCTACAGGCTTAACGACCGCGTGTTTTTAACGGGAGTCGTATCCGAGATGGGTAAACAATATTACATGAGCCATGCTTCAGCTTTTTTGTTCCCATCAACAGAAGAAGGATTCGGGTTACCTATCATAGAAGCTATGCAATTTGGCAAACCGGTATTTCTTTCCACTTTGACGTGCTTGCCTGAGATAGGAGGTACAGATGCATATTACTTTGAAAATTTTGATCCGGAATACATGAATGAAAGATTAATTTCAGGATTACACCATTTTTCAGAAAATCAGGAGTCTTTAGAGCAGAAAATGAAAGCCCGGGCATCACAATTTTCGTGGGACAGAGCGGCCAATGAGTATTTAGATGTTTACAGGGATATACTCAGATAACCTTTGTTAGTGTTTTCTTTTCTGCCTCGACCTCACAAAACTGTCATATTAACTACTGGCTTTTATTTTATTCTTTCTTTAAAATGCTTCAAGTATGGGGTTTTCACGTTATATTTTTCTCCGCAAGCAATTAAGTCGTCAAGCATTTTCTCCATTTCTTCTGGAGAATGTTTCGTATGTCCGTCAAACATAATTGCTAACGCTTCGTCAGAATACACCTTTTTCGCAATAGAAACGCTGATAAACAATGGTAAATAATACAATTTGTTTGCCTTTTCAGATTTCGGATTAATTCCTTCTTTGACACAAATCTCAAGTCCTTCTCGTATAGATTTTATCGTTTCTTTGATTATTTTCGAGTCACTCGCAAATGCCTTACCACCTCCGGCTGTTATTATTCCTGTCGATAAACCAGCAGCAACGGCATAATGAGTAATAAGCCAAACAGAAATTTGGGTTGTTATTGTTGGTTTAAGATTTGCATCTTCCAATGCTTTGGCAATTTTCTGCACTCGAGGTGTAATTTTTCCGTTTAATTCGCCAAGTGGAGTATGAGAGTATTTTAAGCCTGAGATTGCACTGTAAATACTTTTGTCGTCTCGACCTCCTCCAACCATAAAGGGAAAACCGAAAAAGTATTGTTCGGGAGAAAGATAGTTGGCTATTTCGTCAAAATCGTCTTTCCAAACATTTTGAAAGAAAAGAATATGTGATTTTCCTGCTGACTTGCGTAATACAGGTAAAATTTCTTTTAAATGAAGGTTGTTGGTTGATATAATGATATATTCAAAGTCATTCTGTGAAGATAGTTCATCAATTATATTCGGTCGGAAAACTGTCTGCTTAATCTGTTTTTGTCCTCCTCTAAAGTCGGTACAATGTATCGCAATACCATTTTCTTCAATTTGTTGTTTTTTCTCTTTTCGTACCAAAACACTTACGTCGTGTCCTGCTTCTGAAAGTTGCCAACCATAAGTGCAGCCAACTATTCCTGCACCGTAAATTAATATCTTCATAATCACGTTTTTTTGTTTTTTACTATTATCCATACCACCTAATGCTATGGGCATTTGTCGGTATCCGTTGCACGGAATGTTCCATTTGCGGGAGCGTTCACTGTCGCCCAGCGACAAAGTGAATACGGGAGCAAAACCTACTAAATTCACAACTTGTCCCGACTCATCGGGGTCAGCCAGCCAATGTATATACGAGGAGTTTGTAGCGCCTCGTTTATTTTTTATTTATCAATCGTTTAACATCTTCAACTGGAACATGAGTTCGAACAGAAACCTGTTCAATTGTCAATCCTTGTTTATAGAATCTACTTACAAACTGTTCCATTGATTCTCCAATCTCAATCAAATGATTATCTGGGTCGAAAAATCTAATTGTTTGTTGTCCCCAAATCTCCTCGTGAATCCCATGAAGAAACAAAATATTTTTACTTTTTAAATCTTTTAAATCTTGTAAAATATTATCGGTCTCAAAGTACAGTTCAAATCGATTAACCGAACAATCACGGATTTTATCTAATCCAATTTTATCATGTATAATATGATTATCACGAATTTCCCAAATTGCAAATCCTGCTTTGAAAATTACATTTTTACTAAAATCTAAATCAATTTGCTGCTGCAAAATATTAATATAAAAATCCTTTGAAATTTCTATATCCTTTACAAACAAGGCAATCGACATGTTTTTTAAATCCATTTGTTAATCAAGTTTTACAAATAAAATATCCTTTTAAATCACAATTCCATTATCAACTGCGTTATTTTGTAAATGGGTGCTAACGAGAGTCTGCGCAAAAACTCAATTCTCTCTTTATAATACTTGGACACCACCTATCTGAGAAAAGTTTCAGATACTCAATTCTCAGAGCCTCATTTTTAGTTTTTGCGCAGTCTGACGACTGAGGCTATGTGCACCTGCGATTTGCTGGAGCTTCACTTTCGCAAAGCGATAAATTGAATGCAGGAGAAAAGTGTTGATAAGTGCATTTATATCAGTATGTTAGTATGAACGCATATTAGACGTAGCCATTTACTTTTGCTCAATATCTTTCGTATTTATTATGATTTTATCTGAAGTTAATCCTTTGCTGGAAGCATGTAAAGTTATTTGTCCGCTTTTATTATTCGATTGAATAATTACAAGACATTTCCCTTCATAGGCTTTTCGATAAGATTGCTGAAAACTTTCTACGCTTGTTGGATTAGAATTCCCTACTGCAACAATTTTACCATCTCCCTCAATGCTAAAATTAATAAGATTATTGAATTGAGGATTTAGTATGCCATTTTTGTCTGTAATTTCAACTGTTACATAACTCAGGTCTTGTCCATCTGCCTTTATATTTGCTCGGTCGGCTGTTAGGTGAATTTTAGCAGGCTCTTTGGCAGTAACAAGTTTACTCTCGGCTGTTTTTATACCTTTTATGTATCCAATTGTTTTTAATGTGCCTTGTTCATATGGTACTTGCCATGTAGCTTTAAATTCTGTTTTCCGGGAGGTTGTTTTAGTTCCAATTACCTTATCATTTAAAATAAGCTGAACACTATCGCAAGCTGAATAAGCAACAACGGTTAGTTTTTTTCCTATATAACCCGGCCATGTCCAACTTTGTTTTACATCGTCCCACCCCCAGGGAGAATCTCCGATTCCCTCAAACGAATGAACTGGAGCAAATACAAATGTCGATAGTTTGCTGCCATGATTGAATAATACATCACGGTAATACGACCTTGGTCTTTTAAAACCACATAAATCAATATCACCACTATAAGTGGATGTCCAAGGGTAGAGTTCTGACTTATTCTTGCTGAATCCCCACCAACCAAGAGCCACTTCACCCATAAAATCCATAGCTGTCCATTCAAAATTACCCAGCACATAATCGTAGTCCATGGCTTTCATCCAATTATCAAATGAATGTATAGGGTCAATTTCTATTGAAAACATCATCCTGTTTGGTAAGCGTTGGTGGTCATTTTCGTATTGCGACAATTGATAGCTGTAACCACAAATATCTAATGCTGCAAAAATTGGGTCGCATTTACGCCATTCATCAGGTGGACAGTTTTGCCAGTTCTTACCTGATTGGGCAACATCTGCTGCCACTGCCCTCGATGGGTCTAAAGACCGAACTAAACCGGCAATTTGATATGCTAAAGCTACCCCAATGCTATCTCTGTTTTCTCGAATTTGATTTCCAATGCCCCATGCAAATATACTGGGGTGATTCCTGTCGCGCATTATTATACTGGTAATATCTTTTTTCCACCATTCATTAAAATAAACATGATAATCGTCATCACGCCAACCTTTAGTCCAAACATCAAAAGATTCATCGAGAACCAGCATACCGAGCCTGTCGCAAGCATCGAGAAATATCGATGATGGGGGATTATGACTGCAACGAAGGGCATTGAACCCTGCGGATTTCATTAGTTCTACCCTGCGCTCTTCGGCTCTGTCGTTGGCAACTGCGCCCAAAGGACCATTGTTTGCATGCAATGCACCTCCCTTGAGTTTTAAATGAATTCCATTCAGAAAGAAACCTTTCTCAGAATCGAATCGCAAGGTGCGAATTCCAAAATTGGTTTCAGTTCTATCGATTATTTTACCATCCTTCACTATTTCACAAATGGTTTTGTAGATTGCCGGTGATTCAGGCGACCATAATTCTGGATCAGGTATATCAAAAGGAATATCGATAATTGAAGGTACATTCTTAAATATTTGTGTAAAAAGTTTTTTTTCTGAAATTTTTTCTGAGTTGGGATTTAGAATATAGCAATTTAAGGTAATGTCCGCATTTTGTGGTGTATAATTATTTATAGTTGCTTTAACTTCGATTCTTGCATTTAAAGAATCAGCACGAGTAGTTGTAACAAATGTTCCCCAATGGGCAATATGCAGTTTTTCGGTAGTTTCTAAGTAAACATGGCGATAAATTCCCGAACCTGAATACCAGCGAGAGTTACATCCTTCATTCTTTACTTCCACGGCAATAACATTTTCAGTATCGCCGAAATTCAGATATTTCGAAAGGTCGTATCCAAAAGCAGTATAACCATACGGATGATTACCCACGTGATGTCCATTTATCCAAACATCGGAATTCATATACACTCCATCGAATTGAATCGTCACAACTTTATCTGCGAGTCCTTTTGGTAACCGGAAATGCTTTCTGTACCAACCAGTTCCACCAATGGTATAACCAGTTGCAAAACCACATATCGCTTCCGAATCGAAAGGGCCACAGATGATACGTGGCTTGTCTGTTATTGATTTTGTCTTATCTGACAATGGTAAATCTTCAATACTCCAATCGTGAGGTAATGAAATGTTTCGCCAAGCCTTATCGTCGAAATTAAGTTTCTCTGCACCTGATACTTTCCCTCGATAAAATTTCCAATCAGAATCAAATTTGGAATCTCTTTTCGTTTCCTGTGCTTCAATATTCATTAGAGAAACTATGAAAATCAAGATAATGTAAAGTTGTTTCTTTGTCATAATTTGTCAGTTTATAATGTGTGATTTTTTATTTTTATGGTTATGCCTGACAGTTGGTGGTATGCGACGTGGGGATTTCGTGAAGACGAACCTATCACCCGTTACAAACCTTGCCAGCCAGAACTGCGCTTGAAAATTGCACTGAAACCCCATGGCGTATGACCGCTCGTTGCAGCCGTTTCTTGTTATTTTATAATAAATATCAGTTTTAGTATGAAAAATAAATTAAAGTTAACTAGCATTAATTGTTTAAGTTACACATTCACTTATACAATTGTTGAATCATTTAATTGCAGCAGATGCCCCATTTTATCTTTCTTGGTTTTCAAATAGAATTTATTATGTTGATTAGGTGTAATTTCAATAGGCATCATTTCTATTACCTGTAATCCAAAACCTTTCATGGCAATGGATTTTTCTAAATTATTAGTTATTAATCGAATCCTTTCTATCCCTTGCTCCTTTAAAATTAAAGCTGCCACTTCATATTCACGTTCATCAGGTTCAAAGCCCAGAGCAATGTTAGCCTCAATTGTATCAAGTCCTTCGTCTTGAAGTTGATATGCGTGAATTTTATTAAACAAGCCAATTCCTCTTCCTTCTTGGTCTAAATAAATAATTATTCCTTTCCCTTCTTTTTCTATTATTCGCATAGATTCATGTAATTGAGAACCACAATCACAACGGAATGACCCGAAGAGGTCACCTGTAGCACACGATGAATGTAATCTTACTAACACTGCATCGTTAATACTCCACTCTCCTTTAATAAGTGCAATATGCTCCGAATTGTCGGATAACCGAATAAATGGTGTAATTTTGAAATTACCGTATTTAGTCGGCAAATTAGCAGTTGCACCTCGTTTGATAATTGTTTCTTCATTACGTCCTTTGGAATCGACGCATAAGTTTTTGATTGTTTTCATTTTTCTACCCTTTAAATTTAGTAATGCATAATTATGATTTTATACAGGGCAGGAAAATTCTTCAACATGCATATAAAATATGCATGTTGTTTTTCTTCTCTCATCCAGACTTTAACTGTCGGTTTTGGAGTTTCACCAAATCAGTCCTCTTTTACAAGGAGTCGCGGACTATCACCGCCGGTAGGGAATTACGCCCTGCCCTGAAGAAAACTTTTACTTTTAAACTACAAATAATTCTCTATTCGATATAATTTACTAACTGTCTATATTTTTATTTTAATGGTTGCTAACAACTTAGGCTATGGGCATTTGGCGGTTTGCGGGAGCAAAACCGGCTAAATGCACAGCTTGTCCCGTCTTGACGGGATCAGCCAGCCAAACCTAAGAGCGTATGTTAGGTAATTGTCAATTTTAATTTGCAGGAAAGTATTTGTTAATTATCATTTGTACTTCACTTAACCAAAGTTGTCTTTGCTGTAAATCGCTGGTTACAATAATTCTAAACATTCTTCTGTCAAACTGTTTTACTCCACAGAAATCAAAAATACAGTTTTTCCAAATAGTCTCAAGTGGGTCTTTGAATATGCTATTTTCTCTGTATTCACTTGTGTTTGACGTATTAAATACAATACCAGTTTTTGCTTTGAGAAGTCCAATTGGTTTTCCTTCTCCGTTGTCTCCTTCCTCAAATTCATAGGCAATTCCGGGTCTAATAACTCTATCTATCCAACCCTTCATAATTGCGGGTGGTTGTCCCCACCAATTTGGGTGAATCACGATAATTCCATCGCTGCTAACTAAGTCATTACAATGTTTTTGTATTTTATTATCAAAATGAGCTAGTTTCGGGATTTCATTTGGGTTGATGATGGGGTCGAAGTTTTCCGTATATAAATCATGATACAAGACTGAATGTCCGTTCTTAATTAATTGCTCTCTGCATATATTAGCAATTGCATGGTTGAAACTATTGTTGTCTGGGTGCGCAAGTATGATAAGTATATTCATTTTCATGTTATTTTTCATTTTTTTTAATGCCATCTAACGACCGAGGTTTGGGTATTGGCGGTATCCGTTTCACGGAATGTTCCATTTGCGGGATCATTCGCTGTCGCCCTGCGACAAGGTGAATGCGGGAACAAAGACCGCTGAATGCACAGCTTGTCCCGACTTATCGGGATCAGCCAGCCAATGAACATACGTGGCGTGTGTTAGCAGCATGGCTATTGTTGTTAATTTGTTCGTTGTTTCTTTTTCTACTGTCGCTGTTTCCTTTTCTACGGTGTCTATTTTCTTTTCTATTGTTAGCTTACTTACCACGCGTTACAATTCGTGTGGAAGCGAGGTTTTTAATTCTGAGGATAAAACCTCATTTGTTCGAAAACGATATTTTTATCTTTTCGCAGGCGGTCAATTAATTGTTTCAGGTCACTTTCTTCCCAACGTCGTTGAAACATTTCATCGTGCAACAGGATAACGATATTGTTTTTCGTGAATGTTTTATCCGAATTCAGCTGTTGCATGATTTGTTGGTACATTTCATCAACGCTTTGTACCGGAGTACCGTCTTCTGCATGATGTTGCCACTCTACATCCCAACCAAAAACCTTAAATCCTCTTGCAGCCAGACTATCGGCAGTAGCCACCGCATTAGTTTCACAATCATCTTGTTTCTTGTTATTAAAACGCCATGTATTGCAAGCCGGCATGCGTATGATTTTAAACTGAATTTTCAGAAATTTCTGATTCTTCAAAAAATCCTCGGTTGCTTTATGCGGATTGCCGTAGAACACATTATATTGATCGTTGCCATGTGTAAAACTATGATTGTACTCCTCGATATACGGATTATCTTCGTAGTACTTATAATAGGTATCCATTTCCCTGTCGCCAACTACTTCCGAGCCAATCAGAAACACACTAATTTTTATCTTCTCTGCCAAAATAATACTATCAATATTTTGACTACCGTTCAAAGGTCCGTCATCAAAAGTCAGATACACATATTGCTTCTGAGGAAGAGCGGTCTCTTTCGGCTTGTCAATTTTACAGGACTGACAAATGACCACTAAAAGTAAAATAAATAATAGACTTGAAAAACGACGATTCATATAATTTGATTTTTGATTGTTTTGAATTGTATTTATTACTCTGTAATCGGAGTTTGGCATAGCGTCCCGCTATGTCAAAGCTAAACTTGTCCCGATTTATCGGGGTCAGCCAGCCAATGAACATACGAGGCGTGTATTAGGGGCTAGGCGTTTAGTACTTTCTGTCTCGTGATTAGTTGTCAGTCAGTCAAATATAAATATGTTTCACTGCGATTTGATTTCTCACAGTCGTTTATTCAATTATTGTCTCTTTTTCTTTCGGTATAAAAAGTTCGGATATTTTCTTCGATTTTAAAACTATCGGAATTGAAAGTATGAGTAATAAAATGCTTATACAATTATATGTCGTACTAGTCGTAATTGAAGTCGAAGTCGCATTTGTATTAATTGTAGTAGTGGTAGCTGTCGTAGTAGAGCCATTTCCATTTGCGCCATTACCTATCGGATTAATGATAGTAGTGGATTGTTGAGTTGGTTGTGGGTTTGATATTCCCTCTGTTTTAGCGTATGTAGTGTTTAATATAACATTACCGCTATAAACGAACATGAAAAATCCAAACATAAGCACAACAATATGATAAACTGTTTTCTTTTCCATTTGAAAAGTTACTTCATCTGGAGAGGTCAATCGTAAAATTCTTAATATCTTTTCAGTCAGAAATAGTAATAGAAAGGCAGTTACACCATAAAATACAACAAAATAAATAGAAATATTACTTGCAGATATTGTTCCCAAAATATCAAACTTTAGGTTTGCTGTCAATGAATGAAAAGAAATATAAATTATAATACAGGCTACAATTGATTCAATGAATTTCCATGCTGCTACAATTCCAATAATTTTAATTACAATTTCGTAAATGTCTTTCTTTTTCATAATGATTTAATTTTTGGTGTTTTTGAAGTATTTGATTAAATTCTATTTTTCTCTGTCATGAAATAATTAAGTCAAACCAACTTTAATTCTTAGTCGTAGAAAAAATCTTTTTTCCCCCACGCTTGCCCCTAACGACCGAGGCTATGGGCATTTGGCGGTATCCGTTGCACGGAATGTTCCATTTGCGGGAGCATTAGCTTCGCTGATTTTCAATTCGCTGTCGTGGAACGACAAAGTGAATGCGGGAGCAAAACTGCCAGAATGCACAGCTTGTCCCGACTTATCGGGATCAACCAGCCAATGAACATAGGCGTGTGTTAGCAGCATACCTTTTATTTCATTTTATCTATAAGTCGCCTAAATATACTTGGCTTCTTTTCCGAGTTTTTCTCGTCTTGTTTGGTCTTTTTCACTGCGTCATTATGTTTCGTAATCACACTTCTGTCTACTGTCAGTTCAAATGTGTCTAAGTCGAGTTCGAAACCAAGATTAAATTCAAATTGATTTTCAATTGAAGCTAAGTCACCAACAGCTTTTCTTTCAACTTGACGTTTAAAGTAAATTCCATCAACTAATTCGTCTGCCAAAACTTCTGTTATCAGTTTCTCACTGTCGAAAACGTAAACACAATAAAAAGTTCCCGCGATAAAATAGTCTGGGTTTGTCGTCAAAATAACGCTTTCAATTAGTGGGTTTTCTTCAGTCTTATATTTAAGTTTCCTATTTTCAATGTCAATTAAGTATCCAATTCCACCAGAAATGATTAATGCAGATTTGTTTTCTTTGTCAACGAGCACTTCATTTAAGCCTTTTGGATTGTCACACTCAAAACAACCAATCCATTTCTCGTACTCGTTGTCAACAAATTCCACCCATAGAGATTTTCTAAAGTGTTCTCCGAAGTAGAATTCGGAAGATTCTCCAGAGGTTGGTGTATTTGTCAGTATTCTTGCACTCATTGTGTCTTCTTTTTTTTAAGGTTGCTGCTAACGACCGAGGCTATGGGCATTTGGCGGTATCCGTTGCACGGAATGTTCCATTTGCGGGAGCATTCGCTGTCGTGGAACGACAAAGTGAATGCGGGAGCAAAACCGCCGGAATGCACAGCTTGTCCCGACTTATCGGGATCAACCAGCCAATGAACATAGGCGTGTGTTATGCGTTCGGTGTTTGGTTGTCATTTGTTTTAATTATCATATTCAATTTTGGTTGAATTATCCAAAATCCAATTCCAATAATGCATATGAGAAGAAATTCTCCAAAATAATCTGCGAATCTCAAATTTTTCTTTTCTTTATTTTGTTTCAGAGCTTTAGCGGAAAAATTTATCAATTTGAATATGCAAAATAACTCTACTAGAGAAACAATAAAAAATAACAAATCATTACTCGGAGCAGTAGACCGATTTAAATATCCAAGTGGTATGAGAAAAATCAGGGAAAGGATAAACCACAAATCTTCATGATAATTCTCAATTTTATTCTTGTTGATTATATTTATGACTTTGCCAATTGAATAAAACCAGCCGACCATAATCAATCCATATATGATAATTGAAAGAAGCCAATATGAAGTATTAATTGTTGTTTGAAATAATATCTGAGATAAAAACCACAATAAAAATATTTGCCAATGTTTTAATATCAAAAAGACTCTCATTATATTTCTTTGTATTTGTTGTTTGTAATAATTATATTGTTTAATCAGAAATTTTTTCTCTTTTTTCTACGCGAAGCGTTTCGCTCTCTTTTCTGTCAAACCGAAAAACTGTCGATTTATGTGAATCAAATTCTCAACCCGCATTCCACGCGAAGCGTGTTTCTTTTCTTTGTTTTTTCTTACTATTTTCTTGGTTGATAGCCCAATTCAGCATATTTTCAGTCAAATATTTGTCAGTCAGAATGAGTTTTTTTTTGTTTTTTACACTGACGCATAACGACCGAGGCTATGGGCATTTGGCGGTTTGCGGGAGCATTCGCTGTCGTGGAACGACAAAGTGAATGCGGGAGCAAAACCGCCGGAATGCACAGCTTGTCCCGACTTATCGGGATCAGCCAGCCAATGGACATAGGCGTGTGTTATGGCCAGTTATTTTTTCAGTTCATTCTTTTCTTTAATCTTTTCATTCGAGATTTCAACAACCTTTTTCAGATATTCATTTTTGTCTAATTTGAATTCACCCTCCAAAACTGTCTTTAATATGTTTTCATTGTCAATAAAATATTCGATTTTGTAGAGTAAAGTCTTAGTATTATCTTTTCTTTCTATGTGTTTTGTCTCAGTATAATAGCACAATCTTTCATTGTCATAAATAAATGTCTTTACTTTGTTCGTGCTAGCGCTAATGCTGTCTTTCAGAAATTCTCTCTCACCAATCCATAGTTTACATAATAAACTGTCTTTAAGCACAAATTTCTCTGCAAAGCCACCAGCCACTATTTTTCTCTTGAAAATTCCGAGTATGTATTTTTTTTTATATATCTGTCCGTCTGTAAAAATAGTACTATAAATCTGTCTGTTGTTTTCATTCTCAGTCAGATATTTAGTCAACTTTATAATCTTATTAATTTTGTCCTCTGTCGTCTGAGCGAATGAAGTAAAACTAATCAATAAAATTGCTGTCAGGAATAGTCCTTTTAATGTCTTCGTTTTCATTTTTTATAATTGGCCATAACACATGTATATCCTCAGTTGAAAATGTGTATCCTTAGTAAACTGAGGATATATCACTTTTATCTGTATTCAAGTATTCTTCTATATCGCTGTTATATAGGTATATAAAATGAATAATTTAACTTTACTGGGGATATCCAATTTGTCAATAAAACTAGTTGCTATTGTAATTTTTGTTTCTAATTAATTTATACGACGTTATCTTCGCTTGATTTGCCATGAATTTACTCATCCACTCTAGCATCTAACATCTCCCTACCGAATCATCGATTGTTGTTGCCTAAGTCATTTTTTTACACTCCAAAAATACAAACTCTTTTTAACGTCGCCAACAATAATTATGTTTATTTTAGAATTTAGATTAAAAATACTTATTTATTACAGGTCATAGTACTTGTAGAGGCTATGAGTCTGTATGTTTTTATTTTCAAAGTGGATAGAGATTTCATGTGGGTATTAATATGTTGCTACACCACAGAAGGACAGATTGTGCTAGTGTAAGGATGGTATCAGGTAGTGCATTTTCAGCTCTACGTAGTGTAATTTTAAAATGTCCTTGTGTTTTTTCAAGTCTACATAGTACCTTGATGAAATGAAATAGTGGCTGGAAGAAACGTCAAGGTAGCTGGAAGAAACGTCAAGGTGGCTGGAAGAAACGTCAAGGTAGCTGGAAGAAACGTCAAGGTAGCTGGAAGAAACGTCAAGGTGGCTGGAAGAAACGTCAAGGTAGCTGGAAGAAACGTCAAGGTAGCTGGAAGAAACGTCAAGGTTGTCTTGTCCTAAATTAGCTTGACAGATTTATAATTAATTTCTGTTTTGTTGTTGATAATAAAATATCATTGCTGTTTAAACATAGATAGTTGATTTCAATTCCTGAATTTATTCTCTAGAATAGATTATATTCCTGATTCTGGATACACCAATCTTTCTTGTTTCTGTTTTCAATTACAGCTTTCAATCAGATTCCTGAGTTGATTTACAACTTTATTTTTACTTACTTTTTTTCTCAGACCTTTTTTTTGATATGCCCTAAAATGTGTGACAGGTAATTTCAAACAAGGATTTATCGTTAAATACTATCCGCCAGTTGGCGGATGGAGATTTAATGATAAACCCCTTGGGGCTTGTCCTTGATTGGAATGGACTGTCAGGCTACCTTTGCATTTCAATAAAATTGTCTGCCGATTTAAGCGTCCTTTTCTTCCATCTTTTCTTTAATTCCCCTTTGTGTGTATGTGCCTCAACGGGAGTCAGATAATCACAACTGGCATGTGGTCGCTTGTTATTGTACTTATAAACAGCTAATTTTACAGCCTCATTTACCGTTAAATAGTCATTAAAGGTTTCGTCTAAACCATATTCTGCTTTCAATATTCCATTTACTCGTTCGGCAATTGCATTCTCATATGGATCGCCGTTCTCGGTCATAGAGATATTCATTTCACACCCATTGAGGTAGTTCACATAATCATTGCAACAGTATTGTATTCCACGGTCTGAGTGATGAATTAGTTCTTTTCTTTTTACATCTTCACTCTGAACAGCCATTTTTAGGGCATTTAAAGCACCTTCACTAGTCAAATCAGGCCAAAGACACCAGCCGACAATCTTCTTGGAATAAGCATCCGTTATCAGCGATAAATACACAAATCCCAATGCGGTACGGATATACGTTATATCGCTTACCCAAAGTTTCCCGGAAGAGTTTAGCTCCAAATCACGTATCAGATTAGGATATTTTCGGTAGAAATGATTGGAGTTAGTGGTTCTTTTACTTCTGCCTTTACGTTTTATGAGCAATCCATGTTCCCCTAAGAGATTATAAAACTTATCTCTTCCATATTTTATCCCGTGCTCGATTAATAGATCGGACAAAAGATAAAGCATCTTTTCGGCTCCCATACGTTTATGTTCCCTGCGCAACTCTTTGGCTTGCTTGAGTATAAATACTTCTTGCATTTGCCATTCTGATAGCCGCTTCTTACGCTCGTACCAAGCTTGACGGCTATTCCCAAACAGTTCACAGATAACCCGCTTTGAAGCAAGCGGGTAAACCTGTGTCAGAACATCTACTGTTTGGGTCCAGACTTTTTTCTAATCTCTAGTTTGTACTCTTTTTCGGCAATATCAATCATCGTATTGACTGCCGTTAAGCGCATTTGAGCCAATTCTAACTGTTTTTCAAGTTCTTTATTTCTGGCTTCCAGCTTCTTAATGTCAATTCTATCTTTTGCTGTCATAAGGGGCAAAGATAATATGATTTCTTCTGAATACTTACGCTGCCAATCCTTATAAGTCTGATCAAAAAAATAAGGTAACTGAAAGCGTGAACGAGCTTCTTGCAAACTCATCCTTTTGGATTCAATTTCTTGCACTAACCAACGACGAAAACTATTTTCGTATTTCTTTAAATCTACTGACTCTTGTTTGAATCCTTCCATATTATCGGTAAGATTCGATGTTTGTTTTTCCATTTTTTTCTTGTTTTTTTAGGTCAAGCTATTTCAGGGAAAGACAGTTTTTTTTAGCATTATCATGGCGGTGTGTAGTGTTTTGTAAATGTGTGAATGTTACAAATTATAGAAAAAGTTATGTAACTATACTCATTTTTATATATGGAACTTTGCCGCAATATTAATTATCACTTAAAAACAATTAAAATGAAAAATTATGTACTTTCATTCTCAACATTGATTTTGTGCGTGTTATTAACTTCGTGCGGACCGGGTAAAAAACTCGTTGCTTCGCGTTACCATGTTGATCAGTTGCAAAAAGACAGCTCGGATACTCACACGCAACTGAATTCATGTACCACGCTGGTAGAAAAACTACGTGGAGATAAATCGGCATTACAAGATGAGAATGCTTCAGTAACCAGTGATTTAAAAGCGCTTTCATCAGCTTCGAAAATGACTATTGCCGAACAGGCTAACAGATTAAAAACTCTTCAAAACATGATGCAGGCACAAAAAGATGTGATGAGCAGGTTGAAAAACTCCATCTCGGATGCCCTGATGAAATATAAAACCGACGAACTGTCGGTTCAGATTAAAGATGGTAGCGTGTATGTTTCGCTTCAGGAAAAATTGCTTTTCAAATCGGGTAGCGATGTGGTAAATCCAAAAGGAGTTGCGGCACTTAAATCGTTGGCATTGGTATTGAACAGCACCAAAGACATCAACGTGATGATTGAAGGTCACACAGATAATGTGCCTATCAGAACAAAACTATTTAAAGATAACTGGGATTTAAGTACAGCCCGGGCTACTTCCATTGTGCGTATACTTACCCGCGAAAATGGTTTTGACTCACGCCGAATCACTGCATCGGGCAAAGGTGAATTTCACCCCTTGAAAGCCAATGATACTGTAGAACAACGTGCGGATAATCGTAGAACAGAAATCATTCTATCGCCCGATTTGAATGAATTGTATAAACTGCTGAATCAATGAGTATTTAGTAGTAAGAAGTGAGTTAGTAGTGGGTAGTTAGTAGTCTCATTGCGAGGGATGTTGCTAATTCCATAAAATATCTGATGACTACTTGTTTTTATTTTGCTTCTTTCTTTCTATAAATCGATTAGTCGTTGGAGTTTAATTGTTCTAACGACTAATCTTTTTCTACCAACTACCAACTACCAACTACCAACTACCGACTATTTTTTTTCTCGGAATTATGTAACTTCTTTACAAAATTATGTAACACTTTAGTTCATCAACCACGGTATCTTTGAGCCATAAAGATTAACTCAGATTACAGCTTAATTATACAAGCAATATATTCAAAATATACAACCCATGCAATCAAACATTAAAATCTTCACCTTAATACTTGTGCTGACTACATCGTGCCTGGTATTACCCCGACAAACGGAAGCTCAACAAACCAATGTCAGCTTTCAGGTTTTCTATGATCAGCTGAGTCCTTACGGGCAATGGATTGATTATGCTAATTACGGATATGTGTGGATTCCGGATTCCGGACAAGACTTTGTGCCTTATTCCACCGACGGTCATTGGATTTTGACAGACTACGGATGGACCTGGGCTTCGGATTATATCTGGGGTTGGGCAACTTTCCATTATGGTCGTTGGAGTTATGCAGATACATTTGGTTGGTTTTGGGTACCCGATAATGAATGGGGTCCTGCGTGGGTAAACTGGCGTCAGTCTGATGGCTATTACGGTTGGTCTCCTATGGAACCGGGCATAAGCGTTAGCATGAGTTTTGGCCGGTCGTATGACAGCCATAATGATCATTGGTTGTTTGTAAGAGACCGTGATTTTGAAAGAACAGATATAAATAACTATTATGCCAATCGTTCCGATCGGGACAGAATAGTGCGTAACTCAACTGTAATCAATAGAACTTATGTTGATAGAAGCCGACATACAACTTATGTTTCGGGTCCTACAAGAGAATCTGTACAAAGAGCTACCGGAAGAACTACCAGACCGCTTACTATTCAGGAAAACAATAAACCGGGACAAGAAATAAGCAATGGACAATTGCGAATTTACCGACCTCAGGTAGAAAAGAACAACCGGGAACAAAAGAATGCTCCGGCAAAAGTAACAGACGTGAAGGATGTGAAACGTAGTCCGATCCGGAATGCTTCCAATCAAAATCAGATTGGACAACCGGATAATAAACCCGCTACACAACCTGCAAACAGGATTATTAATGAAAATAATAACGTTCCTCAAAGAAATATAAATCAACCGGACAACAGACAAATTCCTCAAAACAGAACTGTTTCACCGGTAAATACGGATAAGAACGTACAAGCTCCGGTAACAAAGCCTGATAATACAAACACACCTATCAGACAACCAAATAATGACAATATAAGGAATACTATTCCACCCGTTCAGGAACGAAATATAAATCAGCCGGATAGAAAAAATACAATGCCAGTAAACCCGGATAATACCCGATCTGTACTACCGCCCAAATCAACTCCGGCAGATAATACGAGACCCGACAGGCAACCCGTGGTAGTAACTCCACAGAATACTAATGTGCAACCTACACAAGCTAAGCCGGTTCAACAACAGAATGTGACTCCGCAAAACAATAATCAGCCACAACAACGCAATGTGAATCAGCAAAACAACAATAATAAACCCGAGCAGCGGAATACTCCACCTGCAAATGTGCAAAATAAACAGCCTGTGCAAAATCAGAACATAAATCAGGGTCGGAATAATAAACCGGCTAAACAACAGAGATCCATAAAACAACAGATAAAAAAAGAGCAGGCAAAAGTTCCTGATGCAGTATCATCAGATAGAAAATAATTTAAGTTCAGTTCAGATAGTATTTAACCTCTGTGAAAAAGTAGTGTTTGTGTTTGCTAGTTGCCAATTGCCAATTGCCAATTGCCGTTCCTTACCAACAATCCAGCAAAATGTGGTTGGAACGGCAATTGAAATTTCCCGGATAAAATCAATAATAAGCAGAAAGATGATAAAAATAAAACAACTGGCCATTTTTATGGATGATACAAATGCTTTATTGATGGAGCTTTACAATCATATGATTGTTTCAAGAAATATAGTATTTAAATCGAAAGAGAATGAAGAGTATATAGACTATAACTATAGTGCACCCATAAGAAGCACCAGTTTGCAATGGCATCATTTGGCCTATTACAAAGAAATAAGCGATATTATCCGAAACTACCAGCAAGTGGTTCTTTTTGGTCCGATTAATACGAAAGAGAAATTCTATAAACTTTTAGAAACCGACCAGCATTTCAGAAATATAAAAATAGAGTTTATCAACACCAATAAAATGACCGATTTTCAAATACATGAATTTGTGCTGAATTATTATAAGTGATTAAATCTAACTCAGGTTAACTCAAGAAATAAAGCAACCATTCAATATTAGAAAAACTGAGAGCAATGGAACAAAATATTCAGTCATTTTGGAGTATCTCCAATATAGATTTACTAAAAAAGCTTCAGGTAACCGCTAATGGTCTTACCACCGACGAAGCTAATAACCGATTGAAAGAATATGGTTCTAACCGGTTGAAACCTCAAAAACGGTCGGATGTATTTACGCTATTTATTGCCCAGTTTAAAAGTCCAATCATTCTCATTTTATTATTTGCAACCGGATTATCTATATTTTTACATAACCTGGTGGATGCTTCCATTATTCTTACCATTGTTTTTCTTAGCGGATTACTTGGTTTCTGGCAGGAGTACAGCGCATCCAATGCCGTAGCAAAACTACTGGCTGTCGTTCAGATTAAAACCACCGTACTACGCAATAAAAAACAAGTTGAAATTCATATTGAGGAAGTTGTGCCCGGAGATATTGTGATACTCAATGCCGGTGATATTGTGCCCGGAGATTGTTTGTTATTGGAAGGAAAAGATGTGTTTGTGGATGAAGCAATGCTTACGGGTGAAACTTTTCCGGTTGAAAAATTGGTAGCGATACTACCAGTCGATACTACTCTTGCTCAACGGTCAAACACGGTTTGGATGGGTACGCATATAGTAAGTGGCACTGCAAAAGCTGTAGTTACTTTTACCGCCAAAGATACCGAGTTTGGTAAAGTGTCGGAGCGACTTAAACTTAAGCCTCTTGAAACAGAATTTGAAAGTGGAATACGGCGATTTGGATATTTTCTGGGTGAAGTTACGCTTATATTGGTAGTCATTATATTTGCCATCAATGTTTATTTGCATCGACCGGTTGTAGATGCTTTACTCTTCTCACTTGCATTGGCTGTGGGGTTAACTCCTCAATTATTACCGGCCATTATTAGCATTAATCTGGCACATGGAGCCAAGAAAATGGCTGAAAAGAAGGTGATTGTGAAGCGGCTTGCTTCTATTGAGAATTTTGGAAGTATGAACATAATATGTTCCGATAAAACCGGTACGCTTACCGAAGGAGTAGTTCAGGTACAAGCAGCTCTTGATGTGAACGGCGAGGCAAGTGATAAAGCATTTCTTTATGCGTATCAGAATGCGTTTTATCAAACCGGTTTTACCAATCCAATTGATCAGGCTATTGTAAAATATCGGAAGTTGGATTTGAAAGGATATAAAAAGCATGATGAGATTCCGTATGATTTTCTTCGAAAACGACTGAGTATATCAGTTCAACAAGGTGATGATTATATGCTGGTTACCAAAGGCGCACTGACAAATATCCTCGAAGTATGTTCAACGGTGGAAACCAAAGAAGGAACTGTGGTTGCCATCAAATCAATGCAGAATCAAATACAAAAGAAATTTGAGGAGTTTAGTAATCAGGGATTTCGTACGTTGGGTATTGCCTATAAAAAATTATCTTCCGGCTCTCTGATTACAAAAGAAGAGGAGAAAGATATGACGTTTGTTGGATTTCTAACCCTATTTGATCCTCCCAAAGCAAACATTGCAGAAACAATTGCCAGTTTAAAGCAATTGGGTATTTCACTCAAAATTATTACCGGTGACAACCATCTTGTAGCAGCCAGCTTAAGCAAAAAGATGGAACTTGAAAATAATAAAATTATTACAGGTTACCAACTTCACCGACTAAGTGATTCAGCACTGCTTAGACAAGTAAGTTCGATAAATGTTTTTGCAGAAATAGAGCCTAATCAGAAAGAACGAATTATCATAGCCATGAAAAAGGCGGGAAATGTAGTTGGTTATATGGGCGATGGCATTAATGATGCTTCGGCACTCCATGCTGCCGACGTAGGAATCTCGGTGGATACTGCTGCTGACGTTGCCAAAGATGCTGCTGACATTGTGCTGTTGGAAAAAGATCTGAGTGTTTTGGTGGAAGGTGTTCGCGAAGGTAGAACTACTTTTGCCAATACGCTGAAGTATGTTTTTATGGCAACAAGTGCCAATTTTGGGAATATGTTCAGCATGGCAGGCATCTCGCTCTTTATTCCTTTTCTTCCTCTGCTACC
>Ga0224521_1000074_pt1 | contig 35328 bp, 76 predicted proteins | sample CFST0metaG_FD_182731 | JGI IMG/M metagenome (GOLD analysis project Ga0224521, IMG submission 182731) | Peat soil microbial communities from Stordalen Mire, Sweden - C.F.S.T0 | ecosystem: Environmental > Terrestrial > Soil > Wetlands > Peat | place: Sweden: Norrbotten County, Stordalen Mire... | reverse complement strand
GTTTATTATCTTCGTCCTTTGGCGAATAATTGTTTTCAAGTGATTACTTCGTATAGGAATCCTTTGCAGGTTGGTGATAGGAGTGATGGATGCCCCGAAACATTTAGATGATGATGAAGAATATTTTTTGGATGAGGTCAGGGGGACTAAGCATAAGCGTAAGCTTGATGTTTTGAATAAGACTCATTGTTCTCGTGATGAGCTTGATGCTGTCTTGAATGATTGGAGTTTTGATGATGAATGTCGTGGAGATGAGTGTTGATGATTGTAATACTGTTGTCGAGCCTGTCGCTCTTTCTTGGTTTTGTGATGGGATGCTTTTAGAGACTACTCCTGATGATTGTAAGGAATGTAGGGCTAATTCTAGGTGCGAATTATTTAAATCTAAGACGATGAAGTAGTTTATTATGATAATATAGATTCTTCTAATTTAGTAAAATATATAAATAAGTAGTGTCAGTAGCTTTTTTGGGTGTTGTTAGATGGGTGAATTGAAGGTAATTAATGTTGAGGTTTCTGACGAGGCTTATAAGATTGCTAAGATTCGTTCTGTGCATCTTGATATTTCTTTGAAGGAGTATATTGATACTCTTATCTTGTGTGATGGTGAGGAAGGCAAGGTCACTAGCAAGAAGGTGCGTAAATGAGCGTTATTAAGCCTTGTTGTGAGGAATTGCAGGAGAAGCTTTTGAGTCTTGTTTCTAAGATTGATTATGATGCTGAGAAGGGTTTTGTGATGAAGGATTCTGAGGGTGGATATAATGTTGAGTCTATTAAATATTGTCCTTATTGTGGTCATCTGCTCGAAATATTTGGGGTGCGTAAATGAAGCTCTTGGTTTGTGGGACTAGGATTCATGGTTCTGATAAGGTATTTCGTGATGCTTATCGTCAGAAGGTTTTTGATTCTTTGAGTTCTTATTATGGTGCTGTTGCTGTTTTGGAGATTGTTGAGGGTTGTTGTCCTAATTCTGCTGACGAGTTTGCTGAGGAATATGCAGTGCTACACGGGTTGAAGATTCATCATTTTCCTTCTTCTAGTGGTAATTATTTGAAGAGGAATATAGAGATGGTTGATGATTGTGATGAGGTCTTGGCTTTCTATGATAAATTCTCGTATGGGACTGCTCATACTATTGCTAATGCTGTATTGGCTGGTAAGCCTGTGAAGATTGTTGATATATCTGGGGTGAAGCGATGAGGATTTGTCCTGATTGTAGGAATGTTTCTTTGGATGTGACTGGTCGTCTTAATCCTGAGTATCGTTGTTGGGATTGTGGCAAGACTTTTAAGAATCTTGATGCAGTCTTCAAGATGTGTAAGGAGAATCATATAGCTCCTGAATTGCGTCTTTATATGAGTGCTATTGATGGTAAGGCTCAAATGAATTTTTGTTGTCCTCTTTGCGAAGTTTCTGCCAAGAATCCTGTCCGTTTTGTTGCTGATGATGTCATTGTTGATAGATATATTCAGCATTTAAGGATAGGTCACGATTTTGTTGCTGATGTCTCTACTGTAACCACTAATATGGGTGGTCTTAAAGAATTTGATTTGAAAGAACTCAATAAGATTGTTGATAAGAAGGTGAAATCTTGAGTAAGAATCCTTCTTCTATGAATTATAATTGGATTGGTTTTGACCAGTTTCAGAAGGAATTGAATGAGGATGTTGCTGAATGGCAGAGGGAGCATGGTTTGAATAAGAATTTTAAGCCTATCAAAGGTTTTGTTAAGAAGAAGAAGAAGGTTGAGCGTCGTCATCATGCTTATATTAAGATTATGAAAAAGGGTGTTAAGAAATGATTAAATATCGTCAAGAAGGATTGGTTGATGAGAAAGGTTTTTGGATTATCTTTTCTGATGGTCATTCAGAATTTTGGAATCTTGTTAGGGTGCAGAATGAATTGAATGCTCCTTCAAATCTTGCCTTCTTTAGATTTCAGATAAATTCAAGAATCAGTAAGCAGGAGTTAAAGGATAGGATGCAGGAGATTGCTGATGAAGAAGGTCATGAAACATGCTGTGGATTGACTCTGAAAGAATTTCAAACGGAGCTGGGATTATGAATAAATTAGTTATATGTTTTGGTATAATTATGTGCCTTTGTATAACTTCTGTCTTAGGTTCTGGGATAGTTCTTACTCCTGATGCTATGGCATTGACGGTCAATCGGGGAGTGGCTACGACATTCTCTATGAACATCAGGAATGACAACAACTTTACAGTTTTTAACATTTCGTTCTCAAATACTACTGGCTTTTCTTTTCCTATAATCAATTCTCTCTCTCCTAATCAGTCTGCTTTGGTGTCTTTTAGTGTTTTGACTCAGGACTTGTTTAGTTCTATGTTTGTTTCTACTGTCTCTTATTTGTATCAGATTCCTTATACTTCAACGCCTATGACTTATGTGATTAATGCTACTGGTGCTGGTTTTGTGCCTTCTTCTTTAAATATTTTGCAGAATGATTCTGTTCTTTGGCAGAATTTGTTGTCTCAGGATATTGTCTTGAATGATTATGGTAGTTCTGGTTTTGTTCCTGTGAGTATTCCTGCGTTGTCTTCTGTCACTAGGAATTATAATGTGATTCATGATTTTTCTTTTTTTAATTCTCCTCTTGGCTATACTGGTGCTTTGCATGTTTTGAATCGTTCTGGTTATACTTTTGCTCATGATTCTACTGCTGATAAGGTGATTGCTTTTAATGTGTTGAGTGTTTTGCCTTCTAATACTTTGCAGATTAATCTTGTTGGTTCTTTGTCTTTGAATAATAATCAGTCTGCTATCGGGTATTTGCAGATTATTAATAATGACCAATCTATTGTTGTTAATGGTATTCATGTGTCTGCTAATCGTTGGGTGAGTAATTTTTCTGAGAATGATTTTAATCTCGCTCCGTCTTCTAGCTCTACGGTTTCTTCTAAGCTTATCTCTTTTATTATTCAACCTGTTGTTAGTTATACTTCTGATACTAATCGTTCGCAGAATATTCTTTTTAGTGTGACTTCGACTAATGCTGGCAATTCTTCTAAGACTATTCCTGTTTTTATTAATTATCAGAATCTTGATATTGTAACTATTAATGGGACTATTTATACGATTAATGTCTTAGGTATTAATGATACCATTCAGGCGTGTCTTCAGCACATGAATGATGTGGGTTTTGAGTCTTGTAAGCTTCTTGACCAATATTTTGGTCATAATATTACTGTTATTAAGGAGATTGAGGCTCAGCATAAGATTGGTGAGAATGATTTGACTGTTATGCTTGGTCAATTGAAGACTTTTGGTGATGTTTCTACTAGGCTCGAGAATAAGATGAATTTGTATGTTGATAAGCAGGATTCTATTATGGCTTTGGTCAAGAATAATTCTGATGATATTACTGCTTTGAAACAGCATGAGGGTGTTACTGATGCTCTTAATAAGAAGCGTCAGGATTCTCAGGATACTCGTGATTGGGTCATTTTTACTATTTTGATGATTATTTTGGTTGCTTATATCATTATCAAGTTTGTTGATAATTATCAATATTTTAATAGGCTTGAAGAGGCTTGTCAAATTGGCGGAGACTTGAATGGATGAGAACAGGCAAAGAATTAAGGATGAGCAGTATCGACAGGGAATGTCCCCGATATTTATTTGGATTCCTGCAATCATATCTTTTGTTGTTATCGTTTTTGTTTTAGTCCTTAAATTTACTGAGAAATTTCCTAATTCATTTACTTCATGGGCTTGGGTTGTTGCGATAATCCTTATCACTGTCGTATTCACTTTTGGAATGTCTATCATTATTTATTTGGTGACATCTATCAGGAATAAGAAGCCTTTAGCTGTTGAGTATTCGACTCGTGAAGAATGTGATATTGCTATAAAGTCTGAGATTAAGCGTAGGACTGGTTATACTCTCGGCGATTTTACTGAGACTGGTGATTCGATTGAGGGTAATGGTTATTATGGTAAGCGTGGTCAGGCTCTAATTTATTTTCATGTTTATCGTATTAATAAGGGTGCTTTGAAGCGTTATGTTTTGGGTTTGAAGAATATGGAGAAGGATAAGGATTTGGTGATTCTTGTCCAGTCTCCGATGAATTTTGTTGCGATTGATGAAGTGATTGCTAAATATGCTGAGCGACTCACGCCAGACCAAATGAGATATTCCGAGAATGAGAATGTTTTTACTGATTCCGTGACTGGTAGGACTGAGATTAAGCGGACTAGGACTCCTTACGAGGAGCAGAAGAAGAAAGATGATGAAGAAGATGAGGAAGAACAACAATGAGTGATATTAAGATTTTTACTGATAAGTCTGTTGGTATTGATTTGATGACTTTGATAGATTCGAGAATGCTTTGTTGTGCTAATTCTGGTGCTGGTAAGTCTTATCTTGTTAGGAAATTGTTGGAGCAGACTCATGGTAAGGTCTTGTCTATTATTCTTGATATGGAAGGTGAATTTCATACTTTGAGGGAAAAGTTTGATTATCTTCTTGTCGGTGGCAAGGATGGTGATGTCCAGATTAATCTTGAGTCTGCAAAATTGTTGCCTAAGACTTTGCTTGAATTGAATGTTCCGACTATTATTGATATGTCTGATTTGAAGCGTCATGATAGGGTATTGTATGTCAAGAATTTTCTTGAGGCTTTGATGGGTCTTTCAAAGGAGTTTTGGAAGCCTTGTCTTATTGTTGTTGATGAGGCTCACCAATTTGCTGGACAGCAGGAATTGCAGGATTCTTGTGGTGCTGTTATTGATTTGATGACTCGTGGGCGTAAGCGTGGTTTTTGTGGTGTTTTATGTAGTCAAAGGATTTCTAAGTTGCATAAGGATGCTGTTGCTGAATGTAATAATTATTTTGTTGGTAGGACTAGCCTTGATATTGATATGAAACGCTCTGCTGATATTCTCGGTTTTGCTTCTAAGAATGATTTGTTGTCTTTGCGTGACCTTGATGCTGGCGAATTTTATATTTTTGGGACTGCTGTTTCTAAGATTATTCGTAAGGCTATGGTTGATAAGGTCGTGACTACTCATCCTAAGGTTGGTTCTTTGGCTAGCGTCCAGATTTCTCCGCCTACTCCTAAGATTAAGGCTATTCTTGAGAAGATTTCTGCTTTGCCTAAGAAGGCTTCTGATGATTTGAAGGAATTGTCTGATTATAAGAAGCGTATTCGTGAGTTGGAGTTGGAATTGAAGGGTCGTAATCTTGCTCGTGTGCAGGTTGATGTTGCTGAGCATAGGAATCAGATTGGGATTGCTTTGCGTAAAGAATATGAGTCTAAGCTTTCTAGGATACAGAAGGATTTGCGTGGCGAGTATGATTCTAAGCTTGTTGATGCTTCTAGGAAGATTAATAAATTGTTGGCTTCTATGTCTAAGGTGAGGACTTTTGTTGATGAGGTTGATGATGGTTTGAAGATTGAGCCTGCTGTTGTTCAGGCTATGACTCCTAAGGTCGATTTCAACAAATTTGTGTCTCCTAAAATTGTATTCTCTAAGTCTATTGAGAGGCATCCTGATGTTTTGCGTGATGATTCTATTGTTCGTCCTAAGGGTGCTGTTGTCGATGCTGAAGTGATGGTTTTTGATAGGTGTGCTCGTAAGATTTATTCTTTTTTGTATCATAATGCTTCGAAGGCTTTTACTAAGGTGCAGGTTGGTGCTATGATTGGTTATTCTCCGAAGTCTGGTGGCTTCAATAATTCTTTTGCTCGTCTTAATTCTGCAAAGGCTTTGCTTCAATCTAGTGATGGATGGACTATTAATGAGGATAATCTTTTAGATATTGTTATTGAGGATAAAGCAGTGTATAATCTTGATTTGATTTTATCTAAGCTTGATAAATGTTCTCGTGAGATATTGCAGGTATTGCTTCACAATCCTGATGATGGGTTTGTTAAGGATGAACTTGCATCTTTGACTGCTAGTAATTATTCTCCTAATTCAGGCGGATTCAATAATTCTATTGCTAAATTAAATAGTTTAGGATATATTGTTAGAAAGTCTGGCTCTATTCGTTTGAGTGATGACTTGAGGGAGTTGATATGAATGAAGGAACTTAAATATCCTGAGACGGAATTTTGGGGAATGTATGCTTTGAGTATGATTATGCTTTTTATTATTGGCTTAGTTGCTTTCTCTAATAATGATTTATTGGTTGTAATGTTTTGTATTATTGGATTGTTGGCTGTCGGATTATCGCCTGTTATTGTGGTTGATTGGAAGGGTGAAAAATGATGTCTAAGCGGTGGAATTGGATTATTTTTTTGGTCTTTACTTTGGTTGTTGATGTCTTAGGTATTTTTATTTCTGATAAGTTTTTTCAAGTGATTAATCGGACTACTATTTCTGTGACTTTATATTATGTTTTTATGGGTTGTCTTGTTGCTAGTGCTTTGTTTTGTTTTTTTATTGTTTTTGTGTTGCTTAGGGAGAAGGATGAGTCTGTGAGTCCGCCTGTTAATGTTCCTGTTAAGGTTGATGTTCCTTTGTCTCCGCCTGTTGATGTTCCTATTGTTGAGGAGATTCCGCCTAATGTTGAGGATGTTTCTATGTATGAACAACCTCTTGAACAACAAGGATATGATGATTCGATAGTTGAAGAACCTTATGATAATCCATATTATCAGCAACAAGAAGGTGAGTCTGATGATGAATATAAGCAACGATATGATAATTTTGGGGCGTGATTGATAATGATTGGTATGAAGGAGATTCATGAAAGATATTTGAATGCTTTGAATCAGATTAAGGTAAATAATCTTGAGGAATATAAGGTTGCTTTGGCTAAGATTCCTGATGAAAAGTTTTATACAGAATCAGAAATTGATGCCTTGTTGGAACTTTTGAGGACTAAGCTTGCTTATGAGCATGTTGATGGTATTCTAAAATATAATACTGTAACTTATGTGAATCATTCCCTTGATGATGCTTTTGAAATGTTGAAAAAAGGTGATTTAAATGTCTGAGAAACCTATTAGAGATTTTGTTACTGTCGTGGGAAATAATATTGACCCTGAACTTGAGCAGTATAAGATTCATCGTGTCGTAGGAGATTTTAAGGTCATGAATGGTCGATTGGTTGTGATGCTTAATGCTGTTGATGTTCCTGTGAGGCGTATAGGTAGTGCTTTCTGGAATTGGATTCGTGGTAAGCCTCATATTACTGGCGGGCTTGATTTGGATAAGGAGCGTCAAGTATCTTTCAATGAATCATTGACTTTCTTGATTAAGGATGGTTCTCCTGCTGATTATCTTGTTTTTGCTGAAAAGTTTTCTGATTTGCCTCGTAGTATTCAGACAGACCCTTATTTTGGGACTGCGTTCCAGTTAGCTTATCTTGCTAAGCAATCTGATGAGGCTAAGATTCAATTGATGCGTGAGGCTGGTTTGCAGGAGACTGAAATAATGGATAAGCTTACTCAGTCTAGGACTAAGGAGAATGAGTATATTAAGCAGACTATGGAAGAATTATCTAATAATTCTCAGCAGGAGATTGCGAAAGATATTGAGAAGCAGAAGAAGGAAGGCGGGGGCGGATTCTATTGAAACCAAACGAAATTAATGGATTCAAATATTCTGAGCGTGGAAAGTTTTATGATAAGATTGTTGTTCCTTGTCCAGTATGTTTTAAGCCTATGAGTTTTGTCTTTTGCAATCCCGACACATGGAGTCTTCCAACTAGGTTACAATTTACTTGTGATAAGTGTCTAGTCAAATGTGATATGAATAATGTTTGGTCAAAAATTAGGAAAGTTATCAAAGGACAGGGAGTGAAATTATGAGTTATTATGGTATTCGCATGTGTGATTTTTGTGGAAAGAGGACTGAAGAGATTGCGGGACATTTAAAACTTACTAAGAAGGCTATGGCTCAATGGCGTGACTCTAATCAAATGTATAAGCGTGATGTTGGTGTTAGGAGTTGGGGATTATGTAAGAATTGTTTGAAGAAGCTTACAAATCTTGAATCTTTGGGTGATAAGATTAAGGAAGATATTGAGTTGAAGCTTGACCAGATTAGAGTAAATAATACTCCATTCAAAATATTAGAAGATATGCGGGGGCAGGAAAAATGAAAGATAAGATACATATAAAGATTGATTGTTATGAGGATGATGCTGTGAAGAGACAATTCTCCTCAGGAAAATTTGGATATGGCTATTATGGGAAGCTGATTATTGACGGGGACACATTTCAAGTATCTTTGAATGTTGTCAAGATAGGATGATTAATGATGGATGAATTATTTGACCCTGCGGTAAAGAATTTTGTTATTCATTATAGGTCTTGGGAAGCTTATAATGCTAAATCAAGAGAAGAGGCTATCGAAATGTTCCGAAAGGATGGTCACAAGGATGATGAAATAATTTGGGGAGATGATTGAAATGGTTGATGAATTGAAGATTGAGCCTATTTGGCTTGTTATCCTGATTATCGCATCTGTATTTATTGGGTTCATTATAGGTATTTCTCCTCTTATCGAGCATGATAGGTATGTTGCTGTATGTGTTTGGTCTGGTGCTGTTCCTGAAGTTACTCAATCATTTTATGATGATGTTGGAAAAGCTGGTGTATCATTGGCAGATAATTGTGTAGGAAATAATGGGACTGGATTTATTGTGAAAAGGTGATTTGTATGGATGATGTTGTTGAAATTATTGATAAGAACTCTGATAAGAAGATTGTCATCTCTGGTGATGAGACTAGGGTTGTTGAGAAGGCTAGCAAGATTTCTGAGAAGGATTCTGATAAGAAATGTGCTAATTGTAAGCATGAGAAAAGGTATCATGTGAATACTGAATGTCATGAAAATTGTAAGACGAGTCAATGCACTAGGCTCGAATGTCATTGCATGGAATTTGTTTCCAAAGGTGATAAGGATGTCAAAGAAGTCTAAGAAGCAACTACTGAAGGAGCATAGGGAGAAGCAGAATCTCGAGCGGGTTCTTGCTGATGCAAAAGTTGTTGAGGAATATTTGCGGAAGAAAAATCTCTTTATTCCTAAATGGAAGATTGAATTAGATTTAAGTATGAAGAAGACTCCTGTTGCTCAAGCATTGAGATATTTGCGGAAGAAAAAAGTTGTTGGAATGTTTTGTAAAAAATATTGGGGATTGAGATGAATGGATGATAAAGAACAAACTAAATGGCATATTATTTTGGGCAAGAATTTTGTTGTGGCTAAACAGATATGGTATAGGAATACTAATCCCTGTATTTTTTTGGAGAATATGAGTGAATTAGGTTATAAGCTTATTGGCATAACCTCTATTGATAATTATGTTTTTGAGAAGGTGAAAAAGTGACTGTATGTGCTTGTGGTTGTGGGAAAGAAGTTCCTGTTCAATATAATTGGCACACTAAAAAATATGTTCAATTTATTCACGGGCATAATGCTATTGGAAGAAAGCTGTCTGAAGAAACTAAATTGAAGATTTCAATGAAAATTAAAGGCAATGTCAGTCCATTTAAAGGCATCCCCAGAACAGCCGAGACTAAGAGAAAAATCTCTGATGCGAGAAGTGGTGAGAATCATCATTATTTTGGGAAGCATCTTTCCGAAGAGCATCGTAAAAAACTCTCTGAGGCAGGAATGGGTCGTCAATGTTATTGGCAAGGTAAGAAGTTATCTGAAGAACATCGAAGAAATGTATCCCAATCCCTACTCGGCAGGGCGTCAGGGATGAAAGGAAAGAAGCATTCTGAAGAGGTTAAAAGAAAAATATCCTTAGCAGGAAGGGGAAGAATATTATCCGAGCAGACCAAGAAGAAAATATCGGAATCGAGAAAAGGGATTATTTTCGCTGAAGAACAATTGAGGAATATGAGCTTATCTCATAAAGGGAAAGTGTCTTATAATAAGGGAAAACATTTTTCTGAGGAGTCCAAGAGACGGATGAGTGAATCTGCGACTAAGAGATTTTTATCTGAAGAAGCTAGGGCAAAACAGCGTGAGATTAGGTCGCATCAAGTTTTTCCTAAGAAGGATAGTTCTCAGGAGAAGAAAGTTCAAGCTATGCTTGCTCAATTAAATATCGATTTTGTCAAGCATCAAGTTATGAATATATCTCATAAATATCAATGTGATATTCTTATACCTTCGTTGAATCTTGTTATTGAGGCTGATGGTATTTATTGGCATAGATTTCCTTATGGGAAGGAAATAGACTGTATAAGAACTCATGAACTAAAAAATGCTGGATACAATGTTCTAAGACTATGGGAGTTTGAAATTGATAGTATGAATGGAAAAGATTTGTATAAAAGAATAGAGGAGATGATAATATGATTGAACCAAACAAATATAAGTGGCTTCAAGAGATAGAGCGTTCCGTATTAGCTTACGCATATTTAGAAATGGAGACTGAATTGCGTATGACTAGGCAAGAGCTTGCTAGTGTGAAGGGTCAGCTTAGAGAAGCTTTGCAGAAGGCTTACGGTATTAAGGTGTCTGATGATAAGCCTGAAGAGCAGAGGCAACAACAACCTAGACCTAATTTTCCGCCTAGACCTCAGCAACCGCCTCAGCAGAGACCGCCTATGCAACAGCAACAGCCTAGACCGCCTGCTCCTCAAGGTCAGCCTAAGCCTTTGAATCTTGCTAGGATGCCCCCTGCTAATGTGCCGTCTATTATTAGGTAATGAAAATGGATAAGAATGAATTGGTTATTAAGATTGATTTGAAGCCTATCTATAAGGATATTGAGAAATATATTAAGAGAAAGATTCAGGAAGATATTAGGCAGAATCTTGATACCTCGTATATTTTTGATGCTGAGGCGATGCAGATTAGGTTTCCTGATATAGAGCGTCGTCTCGAGAAGCTTGAGGATTGGCAGAAGGATTTGAAGGAAGGCTTCGAGCAGATTCCTAAAGAGGCTATAAAATGATGATTACAAAAAGGGTTAAGGAATTGCAGAATCTGATTGATATGAATCAACATTTTGCTTCTGATAGGGAGCGTTTGATTCAGTTGATGAAGAAGCCCATCTTAGAGGCTGAATTGAAGGGCATAACTGAAGAGTCTGAGCGTGTAGAAAAAGAGATTAATGCTCTTGAGGGCTTGATGAGGCTTGGTGTTCCTGAGCATTTTCCTGAGAAGGATGCTGAATATAATAAGGCTGTCCGTGATTGTCAGGATAGATTGAGAAAGAGATTATTGGGTGGTGGTTGATATGAATGTCGGAGAATTGAGTATTAATTGCATCAATGAGCTTAATGAGGATGTTGAGAAATGTTCTTTATGTAATGAGGTCAAGCCTTTATTACATATTGGCGTGAGCCTTGAGGAGATGAGACGACATTTTCGTATATGTATGGATTGTTTGATTAGAAATTCTGAATTGGAGAAATGAAAATGTCTATTTCACTTAAATATTATGATTCTATTCATGAGCAGAGGGAATATCTTGATAGGGTGATTCCTGTTAAGGATTCTTGGCTTGAGCTTGGTTCTTTCACTCCTGTTATTGAGCGTTTTGATATTCGTGAGCGTTGGCAGGTTGTTGATGTTTTTCAGGAAGGTGATGGCGACAAATCTACTTTGGTTCTTGATTTAGAGCGTCGTGATTTGGATAAGGAAAAGTCCGATGCTAAGATTATTATTGATAGGATTTTGGCAAAGCATGGCGATGCTCTTGTTGGTTCTTTGAGGTATATGTTGATTAATGGTTTGCATAATCGTTGGTGTCATATTAGTCCCAAGCATGATGAGAAATGGCTTAAACGCAATAAAAAGGATGTTAAGAATAAACTTGATTATAGTCAAGATAAGGATGTTTTCTTGCATGATGCTAAGATTGAGGTTGTTAGGGAGCGTCTTAATAAATATTTGCATCGTGCAGAATTGTTGAAGGCAAAGATTGCCAGACTTGAGGGTGAAAAAAATGGATTTGCAGGCGAAGAAGTTGTTAAGGGAAGATTTGAAGAAGAAGGGATTGTCGAGCGAGCAGATTGATGACTTGTTTGATGGATGGAATGAGCAGATTCAATTAAAGATTGATGATAATAAGCCTAAGGAGAAAGAGGTCAGGCATGGAACTTCTTGCATTGGAATTATTGATGTAAAGAATAATAAGACATTGACTGAGTGGTAGATATGTGTAAATGGAATAAATATGGTGACACCAGAATTGACCCTTGTATGCGTGCTCTTATTAAGAATTTGAATACGGAATTTGGTGATGGATTGCATACGGTCGCTTGCTGTTGTGGACACGGTAAATATCCTTTATCTATCTTGGTAAAAGACAAATATGGTAATGTTTGGGATATGGCATCCAATGAATTACTCCCTAGAAAGAGGAGATTTTATCAGAGGGATAAGCAGGGTTATTATTTTATTCCTGAGGTAGTTTATGGTGAAGCAAAAAGCTAAGGCAAGGGTTTGGTGCAGGAAATGTGGTGCTGAGATGTCGCAATATCCATTTAATATATTGGCGTTCTCCTGTAAGAAATGTGGTATTAAAGCAACTGTGGAGTATGATAAAATGCCTGAAGGTAGAGCGTTGAGGTCATAATGGGTCTTGCTAAATCTGTTGATGGGACTGAGTATGATATTGATAGTTTGCTCTTTGAGATGGATGGTGTTGTTGCAACTGCTAAACCTATTATGGAACAGCGTATTGTTACTGCTAATCGTTTGACTAAGGGTTCTAATTGGCGTGATTCAAGATGGCTTTTGAGGGATTGGGATGGTGATATGCCTGATTGGACTCTCGTGTCTATCGAAAATATTGATAAGAATCATAAGCGTGTCCATTTTCAGCCTGATATGGAGAAGATTTGGAAGACTTCTCCTAGTAAGAAGGATTCTGAAGTTAATCCTGAAGAATTTGCTAGCGTCGTTAAAGAGCTTGGCTTAACTGATGAGCGTCTAAAATCTTTATTGAAAGATATGTTGCTTAATCTTTTCCTTCCGAAAACTTTAAAAAAGATAGAGCGTAGTGACCAAGTTGAATTTATTATGGATAAGCATTGGATGTATCTTCGTGTAGATGATAGGGCATATAGGGTGTGAAAATTATGAATAATGATTTGATGGAATTTATTTTGAAGATGAGTATTGATGAGGATATTTCTAGGTTGTCTCCTGATAAGCAATTGAAGATTGCTGAATTGATTGTCTTGCATAAAGAGCTTGGTGAAATGACTTATGAGCAGGCTGAAGCTTTTATTGTTCATACTTTTTCTGATAATCATAATATGGGCATGGCATTGCTTGCTCCTCGTCTTGCTGGTATTTTGGCTGTGTCTGGTAAGAATATTGATGAATCTTTAGCTATGTGGGATAAGATTTTTTTTCGTGTCCGAGAATTTATTATTCAATTAGATAAGATTATGAATGAGGTTCAGGATGGACAATCTTGAATATTTTGTGCAGGTTGCTGAACAGTATAAGGTTAAGCCTTTTGAGGTTGCTTTAAAGTTTGGAGAGACTTTGAATAGTCTCTTTGACGAGCACCCTGATATGCGTGTTGATTGGTATCTTTTTGAGGCAAAAAAGGAGCTTAATGAATATTATAAGAAATTAAAAGGTGTTGGTGAAGAGCGATGATTACTTTGACTAATGAATTGATTGATACTTATGATTTGGAAGGTGAGCCTGAAGGTATTTTAGAAGCTAGAAGATTGTGCTTTTATGATGTGAATGATTATCCTATTCCTACAATGAATGGAAAATATGTTGATGCTCCTTTATTGATGATTGAAGAGATTGATGAAGAAAATAGTGGAGTCTTCGATTCTACTGATGGTAAAAGGGTTTGGCTCATGAAGCCAGTTGAGGCAATTCATTTATCTCGTGAACAAGCTGATTTCATTAAAAAATATTTCGAGGAAGATAAAGATGGCAGATAAATATGTTTTCGGGACAGGATTTTTTGGATTATTATTCATTGCCTTTTTGGTCTTGAAATTATGTCATGTTATTGACTGGTCTTGGTGGTGGATTTTCGCTCCATTATACCTTCCTGCCCTTTTTGCTATATTCTTTTTTATAGGTGCTTTTATGGTCATGTATTTTATTAAAAAATTGAATAGGTGATAAACATGGATGAAGAAAAAGATTTTGTAATGGATGAAGACGATGCGAAAGCATATCTGAAGAGGAAAGGCAAGCCCGAGTCTAAGGATGAGATTAAGAAGGTCATGACTCGTGGAAAGATTTATGGCGACCCATTAGCAGACATTCAGTGGTAGAATGGGCGAACTATTTAGTGGAGAGAATTTTTATAATAATGAGGTTGAGGTAGATTTTGTTCGTAAGACCGTCAATTTCTCTCCTATTAAGGACGACACTTTTTTTTCTTATTATATTTTATATTTTACTGCGTTGTATGCCGTGTTCCTAATATTTTCTGCTTATCTGCTCACCTTTTTGTGTGTTGTGGTTGCCCTATTCGCTCCGCAGGTTTTTTATGACTTCGGTTTTGGTCTTGCAGGATTATCTATTCTTGTTGTTGTTCCTTTGGTTCTCGCTTTCTTTTTTTCTTTGATGTTTTTTGATTCTCGTTGGCGGTCTGTTGAATATCCTAAGGCTAATCATCGTTGGATTAAGATTCTTTCTATGTTAATGATGGGGATTGATTCTGAATCTAATGAGAAATGTGTTGAGATTTGTTCTGGTGCTGTTGTTGGTAAGAAATTTGTTATTCCTAGTTTCTTGAATATTTATCTTGATTATGAGGCTTCTGATGATTTTGCTCGATATATAAAGAATATTCGTATCGTGAATAATCCTGATTCTAATTGGTCTTGTGTCTTTGAATGGTATAGGATGCCCGTGTCTGGTTCTCTAAAAATCAAATATATTTGATAAACTTTATAAAGTCATGCCACCATAGAATATATTATGATAATATAGAAGGTGATGACTTATGACTTATTATGTTGTTGGTTCAAGATTTGATTCTGGTTATGATGAAATTTATAATTTTATAGGTGGAGATGTTATTGAAGAGTCTGCTGAACAGACTTGGTATCATCCAGATTCTAGTGTTTGGGGGGAGAAGACTGCTAAGAAATTGCATAAATTATTTATTGACGACAGCAAATTTAAGAAGATAGAAGGGAAGGCTAAACTTGATTTGCTCAAGGCTATCGATAAATATTATTCTGACAATGTGGATGGTGCAAATACACACTATTTTGATAAAGAGAAGGACTTTGTGATATATCGAATATTAGGGGTTTGATTCTTATGAAGATTCATCCGAAGACAGTATTGATAATCTTTGGTGTTGTTGTTGTCTTGTTTATCTTTTTTTCTTCTGTCGCTGTTCATGAGCTTGTTCATGCTTTGATGGATGGTTTTGCCAATCATCAACAAATTTGTTTTTTTGGTTGGAATGAGTTGGTTGGTGCTCCTTTGAATCTTGCTGGATGGTATGATTCTTCCACTGTTGTTTCTGAAGTTCCTGCTTATATTGTTCAAGGTATTTATTTGATTGGCTTGACTATTTTGGCATGGGTTGGTTTTTGGAGAATTTATGACAAAATCTAAGATGAATCCTAAGACTGCTTTGATTATTTTAGGAAATATTTTTGTATTGTTTATCATATTTTCTAGTTTTGCTGTTCACGAATTTGTGCATTTTGCTCAAGATGGTTTTGCTAATCCTAATGTTTGTTTCTTTGGTTATAAGTATTTAACAAATTCTACAAATCCTGCTTGGGGATGGTATGAGACAGATAATACTAATATCTCTGAGGTGCTTGCCTATTCTATTCAAATAATTTATTTATTGGTAATGTTTGTATTAGGATTCAAATTGATGAGCAGGGTTTATGATAAGCTATGACTCTCGAGGATTCATTGAAGGAATTGGGGAAGGAACTTGATGGTCTGGTTGAGGAGAATGAGGATTGTAAAGACCCTGATTGGCTTGTTCACATGAAGATTGCAAGCCTGCATATCGGATGGGCTTTGAAGAATCTGGGAGAGGAAAAATGATAAAGGATTATTGGACAGAAGACGAGATGGAAGAAGATTTGAATATTGTAAAGAAGTAAGTTTTATATAGTTGTCGTGTTCCTCGTATATAAATATTTCTATTTAGTTTTTCGCATTTTTCTTGAAAGGAGCTGAAATTGTGCTTTTCTCGTCGAAAGAAGGACGCAAGTATTATATATTAGTTCTACTTATTATTATTGACGAGCTTTTATGAAATGCCGTCGGAGAATTGATAAAAATGGAAAAATGTGGTATGAAACATTGTAGAAATCCAGCAAGTATTCATCATGTCCCATTAGATATGTGGCTTTGTGAGATATGCTGGAATAAATTGTGTAGGGACAAGGAATGGATGGAGAATGAATGGAAGAAGACCTTAAATTCTGTGGGGGTGAAACAATGAGGTTAGCATTCTATGATAAAGACCATGAACGATACAGTCCAGAATATAATATGAAACTTAATTGGGATGAATTAGGTATCGTGACTAAGAAGCTTTGCAGGCATTTCAAGTGCAGGGCATGGATTGAATATAGTGGTCATCGGAATGGTGGATGTGCAAATAAATATGGTAAGATTATCTTGGGAAAGTATGGAAGGAATTTCGGGACTTTATGTCATGAGTTCGGTCATATCATTGAGTTCAAGAAATTTGGTGAGAGCCATCATCGTAAGAGACTTGCTAAGATTATTGCTAGAGTGGTGAATTATTGCAGGAAGAAGAATTATTGGAAAGAAGAGCTTGAAAGAATATCTAATGCTCAGATTGAGGCTAGCAAGAAGGCTTTTGAGAAGCGTCATGTTGAAGAGCATAAGCCTGCTCCTGTCAAGGCACTCGATAAGATTGGTAAGCGGAATGCAGATATTGCTCGATATGAGAAGAGGCTTGCATATTATACTAAGCTCTACTCTAATAAGATTAAGAAGGCTAGACGGTCTATTGCTATCCTTGAGAGATATGCTCGAAAGCCTGTCGAACTTCCTGCAATCGATGTTGCGATAGAAGGTGCTATTGCCTATGCGGGTCAGGCATAGGAAAGGCAATAGCGAATGGGTCTATTGTAGTGTTTTCTTTTTCTTTTTTAAATATTGTGAAAGTATCGTCGTGATGATTCCACTGCAAGTTGTTACGATGATGTCTTTCATTGTATCTACATAATCTGCACTTAGACCTGCCATTCTTGATAAAGGATTGGCTTCTGGTGCGAGCATTCCTTGTGCATGTGGAATAAATATTGCTCCAATAAATTCTATTATCTCATTCACGCTTGCAAGTCCTATAATAATCAGTATTGTGAATGCTATTTGTGCTATCTTTCCTCGAGTATATTTTATCGGTTTGATGATTGGATATATGAGCAATGCTAGGGCTATTCCTGATGCTAGGTGCATATATATATCATAGTCGAATATGAAGTGCCAATTGTATGCTCCGAATTTTCCTAGACTGTGCATTATCATTATGCAAGCAAGTGCTGTGTATCCTTTCTTTGTGATGTCCCATTTATAGTAGTATGCCGAGAACCATAATAGTGTCATTATAAAGAATACTGCTTCAAATATGTAATTATAGTTTTTGATTGCTAAGGAATATATGATTATGAATAGCATCCAGAGGTGTGTTATTAATCCGATATAATGTGGCTTATCGTCCATTATTTTGCCTCGCTGATTTCTTCTAGCTTCATTGTATCAATGATATATATGCTTTCTGGTCTCTTCCATGTCTCTGCATACATCATGATGACTGATAAATCGAATGAGCATGCTATGAAATATCCTAGATAAAATGCCAATGAAGGCAATGTGATGATTATAACAATGAGACCAGCAATAATTCCTGCAAGTCCAACAATGACTGCTTGTCTCGAGTTCAATAAATACATCTCTTTCTCTCCTATCGTGACCGCTCCATAATGCCATGCAAGCTTTGGCTTGATTCCATAAATCCTGAATCCAATATAATGTCCTAGCTCATGAATAATCAATGCGACCAACAAACATGCAAGAATCCTGACCAGTTCCCAATCAATCATTTCTTCACCTTGATGTTCTGGTTTGCTTTATCGAATATTTCTTGTGCGATTACTTGAGGGACTGCATCACTCTTTTTCCATTCATTTCCGTAATGTGTCATCCCGAGATATGTTTTGTTTCTTACAATATCATATAGTGTTTGGCTATTGATTTTTAGTTCTTTGCAGATGTCCTTATAATATTCTCCTTGTGCCATCTTATTGAATACTTCATGGACTATCCACATCTTGTCTGTATCGAGCAAAAGATATGATTCTGGATATGTTGGAAACTTGAGTTTTCCTTCCTTGTCTTTTGTGTTCTTGATGTATCCTATTGGTGCTTTGTATGGGAATGCTCCTTGATTATATTTTTGTTCAAATACTAGGTCGTTGCTTTCTGCGATGCTTCCTAGCAGGTGTTCATTGACTATTGCTACTATCTTGATTGTCAGGTCTTCTTTTGCATCTTCTAATGGTATCAGTGTGATGCCTCTTCTTTCGCAGTCATGTCTGAAGACACTTAATAGGATTGAGCTTCTGCTTATCCTGTCCCATCTGGTAAATTTGAGTGAATCTCCTGATGTCATGATGTTGTTGAGCTTTACGAAGTCTGGTCTGCTATTGAGATTGATGTCTATTATGTAATGTCCTTCTTTGAATACATAATTTATCATGTCTTCTTTGACGCCTGCTGTCTTGCCTGCATCACTGAACCGATTTATTTTATCTATGCCTAAAGCTTCTAGGCGTTCATCTTGTGATTCTATGCTGAGTCCTGACTTCTTCTGCTCGCCTGAAGATACTCTTCCATATCCATATTCCGTCATTGTCTCATTCCTCTCTTGCGTTTTGTTTCTTCCCTACGAAACCATCTCTTGTTTAAACTACCTGTCCCAATAACATCTGCTTTTCGATTCTCTACACTTAGTATATGTATCTCTGCAATGTGTGGACTGAATGCTACATGCGTCTTTGTCTTGCCATGACTGAATTGTTGGATTGCTAGGATGTCTCCATCATCTACATGGAAGTTATCAAATATGAACTCTGCAATTGCTCGGTCTGTTGCCAGATGTTCTACTGGCACTGTAAGGTTTGGCTTGCCGTTCTTTTGGAATGGTTCATCTGGGTCTTGATATATCATTGGCGGATTAGCATAATGTTTCCATATAAGTTTGCTCTTGCTTATCTTTGCCTGAGCTGGATGTCCCCAATTATTATATCCTTCCTTGCTCATCGGCATCTTCTTCCGAATCATGAGTTTGATTCTTAGCTTGTGTCCTTTGTCATCAACCTTTGTCATTGTTCATCACCGCTTATGTCCGCTCGCACCTGCCCGCACCTGCCCGCAGATGCCTGCATGAGCCATGTTCAATCCTTCCTTCCCCAGACAACCAAGTATTTTATACTGGGACAGTCCCAAAAAAGGTTTGGTCAAATCCTTGCCAGTTTTGTCGTCTATATAATCTTAGTTTATAGATTATTTTCCACTGGACTTTTACCCTTATGTCCCAAGTATTTTTTTGACTATCTTACTATATATTTAATACCACGCTATTTGAAATCCTTTTCCTTTTTTTAAAAAATGGGTTTTGTCAGACCGTCCCATAATTTCTCGTCGATATTACATCTTTTTTGTCTCATTGTGTCACAGTTCTTTGTCTTCATACATTTCTTCAACTTCTTTTTTCTCGTCGGCATCTGCTTCCTTATTTGTATCATTTATTGTCTCTTTTGTTGTCACATCATTTGTTGTCGTGGTCGTCCCTCTCTTTCTTTGCACCCATGCTATTGCTCTCTGAACTGCTTTATGGTTTGGTTCGCCGTTTGTCAGTAGGAGCTTGAAATATTTTGCTATGCTTCTTGTTGAATGTTCTTTTCCTGTTGTCTCAATGAATCGTTCATAAATTGCTTCTTTAAGTTTCTCGTCTATCTCGTCTGTCCTTTCTGTCTTCTTCTGCACCTTTGCCATCTCTATTTTTAGTCTCATTTTCTCTTTATCTAGTCGAGATTCTTTTTCTTCTTTGAGCTGTTTCTTCTTAGTCTCATTTTCTTTCTCTTTTAATATATTTACTTCGTCGGATATTCTGGTCTTTAGTGCATTCATTGTCTCAATCAGCTCATTATAATATTTCATTTTGTCTGGATAATTTTTTGTGTATAGGTCGAAGAAGTTTGTTCCGATGTCTTTGTGTGCATGTGGTGGCATGTATAGCTTGACTTTTTGTAGTGTCACTTCATCTGTATATTCTTCTTTTGCTTTTATAACAAATTCTCCAACTTGCAAGCTCTTGAGCAGGTCTATCTCTGATGTCTTGAGTCTCATTGCTTTGCCTATAAATTCGTATTCTTTTATTGATGTGAGCTTGCCGATTATTTGTTCATTTGCAGTATCGACTACCTTTTCATTTACATCTCTATATACTTGTGTTGTCATGACGCATCCGTATCCTTTTCCCATGTTCCTCATTCTTGTCAATGTATTTTTGATTTCTTCAGCTAGATATGCTACATATCCTTCACTGCTTTGCGGGACTAGGAATCTTACTTCTTCTATGATGAATAGTATCGGGTGTTCTGCTTTGTCTGCGTTTAGTATCAATTCATTGAGTAGATGTAGTATGAAGAAGCTTTTTAGTCTCCTATCTTTTATCCATTTGTATGTGAATATGTGATAATTTTTTTGGTCGTTCATTATTCCTGATATGTCTAAATTATGTTTGCTGTTTGCTGGTGCTAGGCAATAATCGTTCAGGAATGGTTTGAAGTAACTGCTTATTTCTCCTGATGTCTTTTCTGTTCCTATCTTGCTTTTGGTGAAGAAATCGTCTGGATTGTCGCTTCTGAATCTCATTCCTGTCTTTGTTAGGTTTGCCATTGATTCTGTTTGGTTTTCAGCATAGAATACTAGGTGGTGTAATCCTTCATTTGATTTTAGATTTTGTATCTGCTCAAGAAGTATTTGGATGCTTTTCTTATTTTCTCCTGTCTCTGCAAGAAATTGTAGGTCTATCCTGTTTAGGTTCTTGATATTTATTGTGAAGAAGTCTATATCTGGCAATTTTGTTTTAGGTATATCGAATGTGAATGGGTGATGAATCTTTGTCGGTCGCTTGCCTATTGGGCATCCATATCTCTTCAGTTTTCTTAGATGATAATATGAGTGTGGGTCGAACATGCTGAATCCTTGCTCTAGCTCATCCTTTACATCTGATAGCGAGATTATCGTCCATCCATGTCTATGATAATAGTCTGCAATCTCTTCCTCTGCCACTGTCTTTCCGCCACCGCTACCTGAATATATTAGGATGTTTAATGGTATGACTTGTCCTTCTGCATCAACAAGCTTTACCCTGCTGATTGATTCCGAGCTATCAATTACCGCCATTTTTCTTGAATGCCTCTGTATCTAGCCTATTATGGCATGCTTCGCATACTGCGATTAAATTTTTTTCATAATTCTTTCCGCCTTTCTTCTTTGGCTGGATATGATGAATTTGCGGGATTTCTGTCGGTCTTAATGGTCTTCCGCATTCCATGCAGATTCTTGTCTGTTTAAGTCTGCAATAAAGTGTTTTTGGGATGTATCGTCCTTTATGTATGTAGTTGTGTTCTACTAGGATTGCTTTCTTTTTCTTCTCTAGCTCTACATCCTTCTCTATCTCTTTGAGGCTGAATTTTGTGCTGATTCCTGTCATATCTTTTCTTATTGTCTTCATGATGACTCGAATGGTCTTTCTATCTGGTCTGGTCTATTGAATCTTTGTCGCTCTTCTCCATATACTACTTTCTTTAATTCTCTTTCCATCATTTGAATTGCTGATGATGGCACAGTATTTTTTCCTAGTGATGAATGTAGGCAGATTACTTCAAATATGTCGTAGATATAATAATCGATGAGTGGTAGCTTCTCGCAGAGCTTCCAGTATTCTGCTACTGCTTTGCTTTCAAATTCTATGTCGTCCTCTAACTTTTTTGGGTCTATCTGGTCGAGCAATAATTTCATTCTTCTGAGTATTGTGCCATACTTGAACATCCTGTCGAGTAGTTCTGGATATTCTTTTCCGTAGCGTTGTCTAAGCAAATCATCTACTTCGTCAATTACTATGATGCTCATTATTGCATGATATATATACCACATCTTCCTATCATCACCTTCTACAAGATACCCTGCCATCAAATATAGGAATTGTTGTCTTGGTGTGCCTTCAAGAACTACTAGCTTGACATTAGCATCTATCTCTTTCAATATTTCTGTCTGTGCATCCGTAAGCCTATTGAACATTGTCTGGTCAGGAAAATCATCTTTTACCTTATTCAATACTGAAGTGACCTTCTGTCGTATCTTTTCAGAATCAAGAATCCTCGCCATTTAATCCTCGCTGTCTTCAAATGCTAAAAATCCTATTGCGTCTTTGCTGTAAAAGTTGCTGTGGCTTTCGTCGTCTTCTATGTTTGTTGTTTTTGTTAGTTCTAGGAATTTGTTTACGAATATTTTATCTTTCAATACTTCGACCTGCAATAATCCTATATAGTTGTTTGCTTTATCTCGTTGTTTGTTGCGTCTCGCCCTGCAATATTGTTTGTATAGTTCGTTTTTGTATTCTGCATTTATTATTTTTTGTCCGAGTATTATTGATGCCATCGTGATTGCTCCATATATTGTTCTCGGATAGAATTTCTTATTTAGTCTGCCTTCATCCCATACTTCTAGGTCTTTCACTATTGCTTGCTTGAGTAATTTCATTGTGTCAATGTTACTTTGTCGTCCATCTTATATCTTCCTTCTATGTATCCTGCGACTAATTGTTCAACTGTTATTGTCTTCTCCATTTTCATCACCCCGATAATATTCTTCTGTTGTATTTTCGTATTCATCTCTTGGCTTGTCTTCTTCTGGCATTTCTTTTAAATATTCTGGTTCTCCATCATCTTCTGGCATCATTGCTTCTGGCATTGTTTCTTCTGTGCTTTCTTCTATCTCTTCTGCATATTCATCAATTTCTATATCCATTTTTTTCATGCTCATGAATGGTAATGTTCCGACATCTGCATCTACCAGCACCCTGCCATATTTTATGCAGAATAGTTCTATCTCAAAATTTAGTAATTGCATTACTAGCTCTAATTTTTGTGTTGGTTTTTGTCCTTGACTTTCTATTATTAGGTCGAATACCCATTTGAATTGTAGTAGATATGATAGTATTGGGTAGAGCTTTTCTTTTAGGGTCGTGTCTTCTTCCATTTCATCGATTATTAAGAAGGCATTTCTCAGGTTTAGGAATCGTGATTTTAGGTCGTTGTCTTTTATCTTATTGTATTCTGTTAGATGTTGTTTCAGCTTGCTTATATCTTCGAGACTGAGCTTTGGTAGTGTTATCTGTTTTACCCTATCTCGCACTTCATTGCATCGCATGCGTAGTTGTGACATTGGGTCTGCTGACTTCATCAACTTCATCTGTAATCTTTTTATTTCAGGATTTAACATTTTTATTTTTTTACTGATATTTTTATGTTTTCTATCGGGAGTTCTATTCCCGATTCGATGCGTTCTCGAATTTTTGATTCAGTCATTTGTCCGCATCGTGATTCTTCTAATTCCCAGTCTTCTTTGCGTATTGTGAATATTGCTCTTATCTCATATACATGGATTGTTTTAGTGGGCATGCACACCTCATGAATTTAAGGATTCCTTTTCTTTTTGAACATCTCCATTGAACGCATTTAGCATTGCTGTAAAAGCAACAATATATTTGTCATCCATGACCAAATATCTGAATTTACATCTAGGATTGGCTAAGGTATGTAATTTTCTATGACATGAATCGCATAAAATAACTAAGTTTAGTTTATCGTTGTTTTTTTCATTGAAGTCCCTATGATGAACTATTAGTGTGTGGTGATTGCCACAGAAGAAGCAATTACTGTTTTCTTTCTTGAGTATGTTCCTGTATCCGCCGAAGCTCACATACTTGAGTAGTTCATATCCTTTAGTCCGAATTAGTCTCTTTCTTCTGAAGAATGTGGCTCTCGATAAGCCTGATTCGCTAAGAAATTGTTGCATAGCCTCTTTTTGTTTTCCTCTCGGAATATTACTGAATTGTTCTTTGAATTTTTCTATCTCTTGTTGATTAACTTGTTTTGCCATTTGTCCCCCCCATGCCACTGATACTGGCTTTTTTTGATGTTTTATCGTCAGTGACTATGTTTGAAGTCTCACTCAGTGCAGATTGAGATTTTTTGATTATTCCTAGTATTTGTATTTGTATTATGTCGCAATCTTGTAGGGAATATAGTTTTTTTTCTGGTGTATCGAGTTTGATTATTAATGAATTGCCTTTCTTTTTGACTTGCTTTAAGAGAATTGGATGTTCCATTTTGTATCCTTATGTGGCTTTTTGTAGTGGATTGTATTTATATATCTGCTGAAATATATCGTAAAGTTTTTAAATATCGGCAACAATAAAATATCATTCACCCTTGTTTGTTGCCGACATACCCATCAAAAGGGCGAAAAGGCAACATTCAAGGAATATCTAAATTGTTGTGTTGTGTGGGGTTAAAAGGATGGGTTTAGAAACGCCAGTTGTTCAAGGTGCGGTGGAAAGTGTCGGATTTTTCGCTACACCTTTTGGCAAAGTCAATCTTTATATTACTGCTTGCTTATTCATTGTTCTCATCATTGTCGGTCTTTCTCAATCTGTTGAGCAACATAATCTTTATCCGCTCGCTGACAATACTGTGCTAAAATTAGTTGGTGCAGATTCTCAGATTGGTCAATCTATTGATGAATTAGAGTCTGCTCCTCGTCCTGCTACGACTTCTGGTTTATGGTTTAAGACTTTTCCTGCTGTTCTTTGGTTCTGGATAAAATTTGTTTTTACTATTGTCGCTAATGTTTGGTTTATGTGGTTCTTTGCTTATGGATTGTATCAGTGTTTTCAAATGATTAGTAATACTTCTCAATTGCGGAGTATTATATTGGCTGGCGTAACCTTTGCTGTGATTGCAATTCTTACAGGTATGATTATATATAATTTAAGTCTTGCTGGAAAATGTTTGGTGAATGATAGGGCAAAGAACTTTAATGCACAAATGGCTAATGCGTATCCTTTGCACGGGATTGTAAAGCTTGCAGTGCATATTTTCAATAAGGATTTATTCAATAAGGTTGCTGACTGGACTCAGACTGGGCTTGGACAAGCCATTTCAAATATTCCGTCTGCTCCTGATTTATTGAATAATTCGATTAATATCACGATGAATCAAACTATGAATAGGTCTAATTTGTTGCAATAAAAAAATATTTTGTGAGGTGCTAAATATGGCAAAAAAGGAAAAAGTTGATGAACAGATTGATAGGGATGCGTCAGTTGATGAGGGTCAGATTGCTGATGATGAGACTGAAGAGCCTAAGGAGCATAAGGTGACGAGAGAAGAGCTTGAGCATTTAGCGATGGAGAAGGCTAAGGCTGAGGGTCAGAAAATTATTGATGCTATGAAGAAGGTGCAGTATCAGGCTCTAAGGAGTGATTGCTACGCAGATATGGACACGGAAATCGAGATGGTTGTTGATGGTGATTCTGTCGGTTGTATTATTGAGGGTCGTGGCGGTATTGGTAAAACTTTTAGGACTTGGAATGCTTGTAAAGAATTGAATACTGCGATTCTTAATTCTTTTGTGACTCCTCAAGGATTTTTTATTTTCTTGTATAAGCATAAGGATGATGATATTATTTTAGTTGATGATTGTGCTGGTTTCATGAATAGTGATAAGATTCAGGCTTTTTTGAAGCAGGCTTTTGAGGATAAACATTCTGACCGTAATATTATGTATGTGACTCCTAAGCCTATCAAAGACCCTGAGACTGGTGATTATGTTCCTTATGCTTTTACTTTGCATGCAAGGATAATTATTATAACGAATCAGTTGAATAGGAAGTCTCCTCATGTGCAGGCTATTTTGACTAGGATTACTCCTGTTGAAGTGAATGTTCCTAGAAAGGAATTGTTGAAATTGATGCACCAGATTGCTGAACAAAATTATGAAGATATTACTCTTGATGAGCGTCGTGAAGTCCTTAATTGGCTTGAGACTAAATCTGATGAGTCTAATTCTGAGAATCTGAATATTAGGACTTTATTCAAATGGTATGGTTATAAGATTAATAGCCGACGCCATAATAAGGGTGATTTTTGGAAGATGAAGTGTCTTAATATGTTGAAGAAGGAGAATGCCGAAATTATTGTTCAAGCGATTCTTGAAGATAAGGATTTAGCATCATTGTCTGAGGATGATAGGATTGTTGCCTTCATTGAAAAGACGGGGAAGAGCAGGGCTACATACTTCAGAGCTAAGAAGAGATTGATAAAGGGCGGGTTCAAGATGCCGAAGTTTGATGAGGTGCAGAATGGTGCAGAAAAAGTTAGTGAAGAAACAAAAGCTTAAAATTGTTGATAGGGATGATGTCCCTAATACTTATTTTGATGATTGGGATACTTTCGTGATTGATTTTCCTGCATCATGGAAGGTCAAAGAATATGGTGTCAATGGTGTTGGAGAGATTATCCTTGTGAGGAAGAAATGAGGCAATCTTTTTGTTTATTATGCAATGTTCGCTTTGAAGGATATTATTGTCCTGAATGTAAGAAGACAAATAATGCTGTGAGTATAATTCATCCTTTGGCTGTTGCACGGATTGCGGGGTAAAAAAAATGGTCACTAAAGATTGTGTTTGCCTGAAATGTCAGAAGAGATTTACTGGCTCTTGTAAGGTGGGGTGGAGTATTCCATGTCCTAAATGTGGCAGTGCTAAAAATGTTGTGACGACACAGCATCCGTTAGCTAAGGGGATTGATTGATTTGGTTGGTGGAAAGGTAATCATTTTTGTCATGGAATATAAGGATTTGCTGGATATGACTTTTGCCAAAAACATGGAAGAGCGATTGAAGATTCAGAAGAAATATACATTCAATGATTATACGAAAATGAATAAGGAATGGTGTGAAGACTTGGGCAGGAAATGAAAATTCCTAGAGAGCTTAAAGGCGTCGTGACTGATGATGTGCGTAAGGAGCTTGACCATTTGCATAAGACTGGCATTCCTAGATGTTTGAAGTGTCATAAGGATTATGTGCATGCTGTCGATTCCAAGACTGGAGAGCTTAGCGAATATTTGTGGAAGCCTGTGTGTGATTGTATTAAAAAGCCAGTCATGATTTCGTTGGGTTGAATTATGAATTGTCCTCATTGTGGTGGTGAATTGTCTGAGAAGCAGATTCATAAGATTCAGGTTCGATTGGAAGAGGATTATCCTCATGATGAGCGATGCGAAGGCAGTATGTGTTATTGTGCTAATCGTGCAAAGTCGGAGAATCCTGAGAAATGGAAGAAATATATTCAAGATAATGAAGTGAAATCATGATTGGCTTAACGGATTTGCAGATGGAGTGTTTGTCTGATTGGATGTGTGATTGGGAGATTGAGCGATTTTTAGGTCAAGAATATTATGCTGACAGATTAGATAGGAGAGAATATTATTGGAATGGTGGGGTGGAATTATGAAGATTCAGAAAACTATTGTAACTTTTTCTTGTGATAATTGTGATAAGAAGTTAGAGACTGAGGCGGGTTTTCCTTATCTTATGGGCTGGGTTTATTTGTATGATGTAAATATTCAGAAGGGGAATGTTGGCATGTTGGTTGGGGACAGGAGTCCGATGAGGCTGACTCAGAGGGATAAGCATTTTTGTTGTAAGGAGTGCTTGATGCGATTTGTTGAGAAGATGTGCATGAAGTGATGATAATGGATTTGAATAATATTGAGACCATAATGTCGTCTAAGCTTTGGCGTGCTATGATTCATCACAGGTCATTTCACGGATTTTATATTGTTCATACTAATAGGCATAATCCTAATGTTGGTTGTGCTTTATGGATTTTTTTTGGTCATAATATTCAGGATAAGACTATTGAGTCGTATCATCTTGCTGGTGCTAGGATGTGTAAGGGTGAGATGCTTGACCGTCGGAAGCTTCCTATTGAATGTTATGGTAAGGTGTTAGTATTTAGTTGAGGTGGTTTGAATGAAAGAAAGGAATTATAGGAAGACTATTGAGTCTGCTATCGGTGATTATTTGTTGCAACATCGATTAATGATTAAGGGGACTAAGATTTCTATCCCTCAAGATGGTTGCAGTTATGAGATTGCTAATGGCAAAGGACAGTTTTGGAAGGGGAAGTTTCAGCTTGATGATACTGCCATTACTGGAAGTTTTGAATGCCAATTCGAGTCTAAGGATAAGAGATATTTATTATTTTTTCATAGACCTAAATATTCTATGAAGATAGTATATAATAAGTTAGAGCATGAAATAGTGCAAGGATGAGGGGGATTGATTAATGTGGGTGAATCGCAGTCGAGATATAGCATTGTTGCCAATTTGACTAATACAAAATTGGCTTTGATGGATAGTAGGGATTCATTAGATAATGAATTATTAGAGACTCAGCAAGACCTAGAATTATCTCAGGCAAATGTAAAGGCTGACAAAGTTGCTTTATCTAATGAATTTAAGAAGCGTTGTGATAAGGTAGATAGGGATGTTAAAGAAAAACGGTTCAAGGTAGAAAATTTGAAGAAGGGCTTGAAGTCTAGGAAGGATTCTATCAATCAAAAGATTAAGCAGATTGATGAATCGTTGAAGAAGCTTGAAGAGATTAGTAAATCATCACAATCATCAGACTAGAACGCTGGATGATAAATCGCCCAGAAAACAAATAATACTATGTTGTTAAAGGGCATTGTAATGACCAGAAATTATGGATTGCCATGTGCTCCATCGCCGACCCTTATGCTACTCAGAAAGTCATAGGGGAGCGTATCTTTATTTTGTGCAAGGATGAATCTTTATGGATGAGGATAATGGTTTGACTGAGAAAAAGTTTTTCTTGATGTTGAAGATTCATAACTTTTTTCAGTCTCCTGAGAATAAGAAGAAGCGTTTTAAGAGTTTGAATCATATTGGTCAATGTTTTGATGGTTATACTGTTGTGAGTCCCTTGACTAGGCAGGTCTTGAAGATGATGCTAGATAATCATTTGATTACTGTCACTGATGAGAACTCTTTAGGTCTTGACATTTCTGCATTCGAGGAATTTGTTGAAAGGTCTGCTTGGGGTTCTCTAATGTTCGGTTATGTAGATGAGAAATCTACTATTAGGATTGGATAGTTGTATTAAAAATAACCAAAATTATATAAATAGATACAATCATGAACATATTATCATAGTATTTAACGCAATCGCCCGCATGCGTGGGCTTAGAGCTACTGACGGCTAACGCAAAGGTTTCCAAGAATAAGCTGTGATGAGCCAATCTGTAAGGATTGGCGTATGATTTGCAAAACTGTTTTTGGTTTACCTAACAAGAGGATTTTAAAAAAATGATGTATAAGAAAGGTAAGGGCGAAGCGGTTTTATATACATTCTTAGCTGTGCTTTCGATTGGAGTTATCGTGGGTCTTCTGGCTGTTGGTGGTGTTTTCAAGACATCAAATTCTGCATTAACAGGAAATGCTGTATTGACACCTACTCAGCAAGCTCAAGCACTTAGCGATTGTGGTTCTACTAAACAGACAACTGTCACATTCAATCTAAAAAATGGTCTTAATACGACAGGCAATGACTTGTTCGATATGACTGGCTATCTTTATAAAGTGAATGCTGACAAGACAGAAACTAATGTTGCAACAATTTCAGATACTACTGGTGGAACAGAGACACTAGATTGCGGAGCAACTTATAGGTTCAAACCTGTAACAGATGGCTCAACAGTCAATTCCAGAATTACTGGCACTTTCACAAGCAATGCAAAGGTTGATGCAGACGGTAGCGTTGTATTCACTACAACTGCTCCAACATTAACAGTTGGTATGCTTGGAAGTAAGCACGCATTAGTGCAGGTCAGAGCATACGATGAAGAGGCAAGAGGATTCGTATATAATGACGCATCTGGTGCTAATAACCAGTTTTCAGGAAACAATGTTGTTTTCACATCCACTATCGACAATGCCACAAAGACAAGTGTTGTAGCAGGAGCTTCATTAAGAGAAACTTACGAAATCAGGAATGTCGATACAATAAGCGACTATAATGATTTCGGAGCTTATGTCTTGATTGGCTCGACAGTTGCTAATACATTTGGTAACTACTGGGACAAAGTTCTCAGTGTCAAATTTGATGGTGTAGATTTGGTAGATGCTAAGGCAACAGGCGGACTGAACGCTAACGAACAGAAGGCATATAGTGGTTACGATTATGCGTTCCTTATTCCAGCAGGTAAATTGATGGATTCCAAAACACACACATTATACTTTGAGATTTCAAAGTCTAGTGGTGCTACTGGTGACAATACTGTCGCTGTAAATCTTGACCCTAGAGGGTCATATTTATCAGTAGATGGTTATTCTGTCAAGACCGCAGGAGCAAAGGATACCGCAACGAATGCACTTGTATATCCATTGTTCAGCACTAGCATCCAAGTTACAACCTAAACGGTTATGATTTGAATGATTGTGTCAAATGGCTAACGGGGAAGTCTATTCCCCTAACATTTTTTTTATTTCTTTATGCTCACCTCTAACCCAGCTTTGCATCAGATTAAAGCATTTCTGATGGCGACCTCAGCTATGGATTGAATGTTGAGACAAGGTATGGGTTCTTATTAAAAAAATAGTTAAATTTATAAAAATAGTGGCAATCTGTCGTGTATGGATGAGGCGACAAGGCTTAAAAGAAATGCTAAGGCTAGAGAAAGATATGCTTCCAATCCTAAATATCATGAACAGAAAAAAGAGCGATATGCTTCCGACCCTGAATATAGGGAGAGAATAAGGGAGCGTGCATTACAAAAATATCGTGATAATCCTGATAAGGATATTGCTAGATTGTCTGATGCTTATCAAAATAATCCTGAATATCGTGCAAAACGACAAGTGCGTGATAAATCCAGAATAAATGGTTCAGACATGGATAATTTATATGGCGAGCAATGCTCGCTTTGTGGCTCTCAATCTGATTTACAAAGGCATCATCCTGATTATTCATCAACTGATTTTTTTATTGTTTGTCGTCAATGTCATAATAGGATTCATAGAGAAGAAAAGAATGCAAAAACATAATCTAATTTATGAAACTGAGAAGAAGCATTTTACTTGCAAGGCATGTCATAAGAAGATTCATGTTCGTGGTCATATCATTGGAGATGGTCGAAGGGCATTATTTTCTTGTCCTAAATGTCTCAAGGTCGCAGTAGGATTCAATGATTCTTATTTGAAGCCTAATAAGATTGTTGTGATAAACCGTTAAGTATTTAAACTCTTTCTTATAATGATTTGTTTTATGGATGGTTGTTTTGATTGTGGCAGGGGCTTTGGTGATTCTGCTATTTTTGTCTTCTGTCCTGATGTGAACGGTTATCGTTGCCGTGATTGTTTTAAATTGTTTGTTGAGGGTGGTTATCATGGATGATGCGGGTGATGCTGGTGTTGCTCCTGTTGTTGGTTCTGTTCCTGTTGGTCGGAAACCTTCTTTTTTTGAGAGGATTAATTGGAGTATCTTTTTTGGGACTTTGGTTATTCTTTGTTTGATTACTGGTCTTTTTCTTTATTTGAATAATGATTCTTTTGCTCGTGGTTTTGTTTCTGGTAGGGCTAATATTTCTTTTGATGTGAATGGCACTTATAAGTCTGGTTTTAATAGTGGTTATCAGATTGGCTCTAATGTGACTATGTTGTCACTGATTTATTATTCTCGTAATTGTTCTGTCGTGAATATGAATTATTCTGGTCATGTATTCCAGTTTGTTGATTTATCTTGTGTGCAGGCGAAGTGATGTTTATGATGGATAGTAAGGGTCAATGGGGTATTTTGATTTTTGTCATTTTTATTGTCTTAGTTATTGCTGTTATTTTGGTTGTTATCTTGATTAATGGTCGGGATGAGCCACCGCCTTCGTCTGCTTTGAATAATTCTAATATTACTTATTATAATATTGTGATTAGTTCTAATGCTTTGTCGAATATTTTTTATGTTTTGTCTAATGCGTCTTCTGTGCTTGTGCGTGGTCAATTATTTCCTTCTAGTGTTGAACAATATACTCATGTTCCTGAGAATGCTACTCTTTTTCTTGTAGGTTTTTCTGATAAATATTATTTTAATATGTCTAAATGTTTTGTGCATTCTGATAAGCAATTGTGTCGTATTTCTCTCAAGCCTAAGGCTGTTGATTATACTGTTGCTATCACTCCTGAGCTTGTCACTATCGACCCTAAAAATGGCACGATACAAGCCCCAATTATTCTCTGCTTCAGTTATGATTCTACTATCACAAATGTTTTGACAAGTCTGCGGAGTGTTCCAGTCCCTATCGACCTTAAAACTTTTGCGGATTTATGTTATGTTTATGATAAGGATATTTCAAAACCTGTCTCTATTCCAATAAATATCCACAAAAACGAATATAATAATGTTGAAGGAGTCTTACAAATAATTTGTCGTGACCATGAGCAGGATGGCTATTCTGCCATAGGGGATAAAAAAGCAGGATTGAGAATATGAAAAGGCTAATTAGTGTAGAAACTAGAAGAAAGCTCAGTGATTCTTCTAAAGGCAGGAAGATGCCTGATGAGGCAAAAAAAAAGATTCGGTTGGCTCGTCTTGGTAAAAGAGCATCTGAGGAGACTAGAAGAAGATTGAGTATTGCTCATTTAGGTCATAAATTATCGAAGGAAAGTATTGCTAAGAGAACTATTACTAGAAGAAGGAATGGTTGGTGTAAGAATCCTGAAGAATTTAGGAAGAAAATATCTGAAGGCAATACGGGCAAGGTTCGTTCAGAGGACGCTAGGAGAAAAAATAGTCTTGCTCACATAGGTAGTGTCGGTTTTTGGAAGGATAAAAGGCGTTCGGAAGAGACCAATATGAAAATTTCTCGTGCATTAATTGGTCGCCCATCCGCTAATAAAGGTATTTCTAAATCCGAAGAAGCTTGTCGCAGAATGAGTTTAGCTCTTAGAGGAAAGAAGAAAGCTCCTCGTTCTGAAGAGTATAGACAGAATATTCGCAAGGCACATTTAGGATTCAAATATTCTGATGCGTCGAGAAAAAGGATGTCCGAGTCTCATAAAAATCCGCCTGAAGAATTGAGAGTTCGATTAAGACAAATTCGATTGACTAGGATTTTCCCTCTTAAAGATACTAAGATTGAGGTCAAGATTCAGAATTTTTTGAGTATGCTAGATATTGGTTTTGTGAAGCATAAGGTGATGGACATTCTTCATTGTTATCAATGTGATGTCTTTGTTCCTTCTTTGAATCTTGTTATTGAATGTGATGGAGATTTTATTCATTGTAATCCTTACAAGTATTCGGCTGATTTTGTGCGGTTTCCTAGTAGGAAGCCTAATTTGATGGCTAAAGATATTTGGCAGAGAGATAAAGTAAGAACAAATGAACTTATTGAGAAGGGATTTTCTGTTATGAGATTATGGGAGCATGAAATAGAGAGGATGTCGGTCTCTGAATTTAAGGCAAAATTATATTCACTTAAACCTGTTGGGGTGATTGCTTGAGGAAGAATTTTTCTAAGCTTAAATGTTTGCGTTGTCGGATTCCTTTAAGGTTTGATGGTGTTGGTCGTCCTAGAGTGTATTGTGATTCTTGTAATTTGTTGATTTCTCGTGAACAATCTTTGGATTATCGTATAAGGAATCGTAAATTTATTAATAAGCGTCATCAGGAGCTTAGGCTTTTGTATCCTGAGCGTGAGAAGAGATATTATAAGAAATATCATCGGCGTAGGGTTGCTTTGAAGCGTCAGATTGAGGATGCTATTTTTGATGATGTTTTGAAGCATCCTCGCAAGTGGTTGAATATGTCTAAAAAATGAGAAACTTTATAAACTTATTCATCCATAGAAATTTTATTATGATAATATGAAGGTGGGTTAGGTAATGGTCTCGGAGTATTCAGATATTAAGCATGACTTTAGATTTTCTTTTTGGGTTGCCATAGTTGTATTTGTCTTGTTTGTCGTGTCTGGTTTTGCTTTGACTGCTGGTCGTGGTCTTGAAGACCCTGCTTTCTTGAATGCTTTTATTATTTATTCTATTCTTGGTGGTGTCGGCTTGGCTTTTAATATTGTTGTCACTACTTATAATTATGTTACTAAGTCTCGTGCTTTGCGTCCTATTGTTCATGAGCCTGAAGAGAGTATGTTGTATCGTGTTAAGCTTATCCGTAATCCTTTGATGTTGTTTTTGATTACTATGATTATTTTTTCTGTTCCGTTATTTGTGTTGGGTAAGTTTCAGAATACTTTTTTTTCTCAGATTCCTTTTGCTACTCAACAAATTACTACTTTTTCTTCTGTTTGGGCTGATGCTATTTTTCCTGCTTTAGCTGAGAATCTTTTTACTTTCATTATTGTTGCTCTTCTTTATACTTGGAATTATAAGACTTTTGCTAAGAAGAACAGGGTATATTTTCAATTCATTAATTTCTTGGTGATTCCTTTGATTTATGCTACTGCTTGGATGCTTTTCCATCTTGCCCGTTATGGTTCTTCTGATATTGCTTTGAGTAGTGTCTTCATTTTTGCTTTGATTGGATTGTTTTTGACTATGCTTACTGTGTCTGCTATTCCGTATTTTGTTATGCACTTCTTGACTAATTTTATGTTGGCTTTGAAGAAGTATGGTTTGATGTCTAATGATTTGACTGTTGTTGTTTTGATTCTTTCTGAGGTTGTGATGATTGTTGCTTTTTTTGCTATTAATTATTTTGATAAATCACGGGTGAAATCATGAATAAATTATGGATTTTTGGGTTGTTGATTGTTTTTTGTGTTGGTCTTGTGTCTGCTTATGATGGTGATTTATGCAATGATACTCATTCTCCTTGTGGTGGTGGTTGCACATCGACTGATTTATCTTTTATGTTTGATTTTGTGACTGATTTTAATAATAGCGTTGGTCAAATTACTGGTTGGGATACTAGCTGTGTGACTAATATGGCTAATCTTTTTTCTAATTCTGATTTTGACCAACCTATTGGTTCTTGGGATGTCTCTCATGTTACCAGTATGTCAAGTATGTTCGAGGGCGGACAGTTCAATCAAGATATTTCTGCATGGAATGTAGGTAATGTTATTAGTATGGCGGGTATGTTTGCAACTTCAATATTTAATCAACCATTAAATAATTGGGATACTTCAAATGTTATTAGTATGGCGGGTATGTTTGCAACTTCAATATTTAATCAACCAATAAATAATTGGAATGTTGAAAATGTAATAAG
>Ga0224521_1000069_pt1 | contig 36272 bp, 33 predicted proteins | sample CFST0metaG_FD_182731 | JGI IMG/M metagenome (GOLD analysis project Ga0224521, IMG submission 182731) | Peat soil microbial communities from Stordalen Mire, Sweden - C.F.S.T0 | ecosystem: Environmental > Terrestrial > Soil > Wetlands > Peat | place: Sweden: Norrbotten County, Stordalen Mire... | reverse complement strand
TTTATTATATTCTTGGAGTTTTTGGCATTTGCCATCGGGCTTAAGCGGATCTTCTTTGACTCGTCCATTCTTGAAACTACAACATGCACGTGTGTTTGTAATCCTTCCTTCTTATCTCCGGCTTTATATAGTCCCTCTTTCACTTCCGCTGAATCCCTTCCATGATACCTGGTATGCTCAACCTTTCCAAAATAAACAAGGCTTTCGCCCGTTATCCCACGGTTGAAATTTTTTGCATACTCATCCATAACTTTCCGGGTATAATCCTTCAAAGCTTCCTCGTAACGTTTCAGCTCGATAGAGGTTAATTGGGATATGTCTTTTATATCTCTCCCGGAAACTTTTCTTCCAATGTGCCTTAGTTCGTCTTTGCTTGGGCTAACAGAAATCATGTAAAACTTGGTCTCGTCTTTTCCGAGTTTTCCTTTGTTATTATCAATCAAACTTTGCGCTGAATAGAAAGAAACGTCACTGCATTTTTGGTCGAAAAACTTCTCGTGGTTTAAGGCATCCTTTTCCAGATTTTCTTTCTCCAGATAATTAATGAGGGAGTTACAACTACCCCTATTATTATCCTTTTTTGATGAGTGAATCTTAACGTACATTAAAGCGTTTTTAAGTATTTTTTGTACTCATTTATATCTCCCATTGGAAGCTCAATAACCGGTTTTCTTTCCAGCCCTGTAGCTCTATATTCAGTGTGAGAAAGGATATTTTCAAGATATTCCTTGGTTGTTTTTAATTTCAATTCTGACTTATTAAGCCTCTCCTGAAGTAATTTAATTTCCCCGGATTGTACATCATTTTTTAAAGTTTCATTTACCGTGGATCCACTATTTCCTTCCTTGTTTATATCTGCGGAAAGAGCTAAAGATTTAACTTTATTTTGCCCCGCCACCTCTCCTCTTTTTGGTGCTTCTTCTTCTATATATGTTACAAACCTTGCAATCAAAGTATCCATCTTCCCAAAGGTGGGTTTTATAAAATCATTCTCTTGTTTTCTCATGAATGAGATTATTGTATCCCGGAATTTCTTAAGTTCTTCTGCCGGAGAAAGTACTTGCATGTCTTTAGGATTTACCCCGGTTGTGTCAAAGTATTTGGCCATTGCTTCTAAAAAATCAACAAGGCTCATATCAAACTTTTTGGCTAACCTGGCAATAGTTATTTTTGTCTCACTATTTGAGTTTAAAGTTTCATATTTTGCCATATAGTAGTTATTTTATAGTTACTTTCAAAAGCTAAATTATTAATTTTCTTTGATATAAAACAACAAATAGTTATATTTTTTATTAATAATAACTATCATTATTATTTATCTTATTGATTATCAGGCGTAGCCAGATATCAGAATCAGGTTAGCCTGATTCCATCTTGCTTTCCTTCGGAAACATTTCTGTACATCGTGAATATTAGTCCTACTGGATTTATTTTTAATACTCGCATTAGTGCTGTTTAAGGTTTAGAACACGAGAAGCTTTTTTCTGCTTAGAGGCTTCCGAAATATAATGTAGCCTGTAACAAAACGATCACGGAAATAATAAAAGCCTTGCAAAGGAAATACCCTCTACCGTGAAATGCCCAAAGAAATAAAATAAAAATATATGTGGTGCTTCGCTAATTTGTATTATGAATTTTCTTAGTTTTTTTTGCTCAATGAATACCTATAAAAATGAAATAAAAAAAGAGACCTACTTCTAAGATCTCTCTAATAAATATTGAATGTCCCTTATAGCTTCAAAAAGATTACTTTATAAGTTTTACTCCAAAAAGATTAACTGCATTACTATTTTTAAAAAGTATCGCATATTGACCAAGAGTAAATTTTGGAACGGTAATTAGATATGAACCGGCCCCATACTTTTTTACCTTAAACTCTACAGTTTCAGGTTTTAAATAATTCCAGGTTCTTCTACTCTTTTCAACCTTTAGTTTAATAATACTTATCTGGTCTTGCGGGTTAATTGAATTATCCGGGACCCTGACAATAAATTGAGAGTTTATTGTGTCGGCAAAAACAGAAGAACAACAAACCTTCACTACATACTTTAATGTCACAATATGGTCTTCCATGGTTGCTGTTTGTTGTTCCAGTAAAATACCTTTTCCGATAGTATCATTAACGAAAACTGAGGTACCAGAAAACTCCGGCTCGGAGATCCTGATATTTTTTTCTTTTTGACAATTAGCCTGGGCAATTGAAAAAAGTAAAAACGCTAAGATTAATAGATTCCTTTTCATTACTTAAAGTTAGGATTTATTTTTCCTGGTTATATATTTTACTTCAGCCGAATCATCATCAGGCGGGACGAAACTATCTTCCTCTGGGACGGGATAAGACTTCTCATTTTCTAAATTTATTTTTTGCCCGCATATCGGACAATCTGCAAGCCAAATTACCTCTGTTCCCGAAGTCGATTTTCTTAAAGTTCCCTTATCAATTCTTACTTCTCCGCATTTGGGACATTTTGCTCTTGGTGCCATAATTAAACTATTTTGATGATTCTTGAATTAACTTGTTTATTATCTCTTTATTTTCAATGTCTCTTTTCAGAGCATCCTTCAGCTTGTTTAATTGGATCTCGATGTGCTTCTTCTCCTTCTCGCAATTAACCAAACTCTCATGAATGTCCCATGCCGCTTTTTCATTTTTTTCCAGCTGATCCGGTAACAGGATCAGTGCATCAATAATAAGTTTATCAATTAACTTATTGAGTGATGAGAATTTGAATTTCTCCAATCCTGCCATGAGCAGCTTTTCTGTCTCATCGTCATAGCGATATGTAAATTTTTTTCTATTGTCCATTGCCGTCATAATTTAGTATCAAGGATCTTCCGTAACTGCAGTTGCAGAGAATAAATGCCGTCAAAATGTCTGCCAGGGAGCTCCTGATCCGGAGCTGGCCGGCTTGATCATTCTGTAAAATTGCCGTCATTTTATTCTTCCCCAAAAGCTGATGTAGCATGTTCTGTTACACAGAGTCCTATGCTGTCAATTTCGGAATTTTTATATTTTATCAATCTGTCTTTTACCTGTACAAGATCAATAGCACCATTAAAATCCGGATTACAAATCCTGCATTCTTTTTCTATTTCACTTTTGGAAAATAGTCCTTCCATATTAAATGAATCGCCAACATAAGGAACGTTTTCAACTAATAGTTTTGTTTTAATTTCAAATGCAAAATGTGTCGGCTGTTTTGTGTCCAGATAGGGATGTGAGTAAAATATGTGTACAAGAACAGGTTTTTTCATGATCTTAGAGATTTATTATCAGCATACAGATGTACCTTTTTTAATTGTTATTTGGAGAAAGAAGCAAATATTTTCACAGTGGTATTAAACACCGGAAGTAATTTTTCGTCTCTTTCTTCTTTATTGTTATTTTCAAGAATGTCCTTAATTACGTCTGGAAGACTTCTTAACATTTGAATTCTATCATTTTCAGGATATAGCCCAGGATTTTCATCAAAACGCGCCACTTCTTCCATATTTGAAATATCTAATTTTTCAAATCCAAATTTGTCTTTATTCATGAATTTTGTTCTTTAACTAACTTTTTATTGTTTTTTTGAATCCCTTAATCTCTACTCCCTCTTTTCTAAGATACCTGTAAATAGTTGACCTGCTAATATTTTGAGTTTCCTCGATAAAGTTAATGGTTTCTTTTTGTTTATAAAGCGTGACAACTGCAGAAGCTTTTTTCTTGTTGTAAGATCCTTCCGGTCTTCCTCCATTTAATCCTCTTGCCCTGGCTGCTTCAAGTCCTTTTATCGTTCTCTCCCGGAGAACATTTACTTCCATCGCCTTCAGGATGGCAATAATTTGGAAGATAGCCTCTCCCATCGGGCTTGACGTGTCAAAAATTCCCTCGGTCAAGCTCTTAAATGCTATCCCCTTTTCTTTAAAGTCGTTTAAAAGTATCACCAGCTCCCGGGTGGTTCTCCCCAGACGGTCCACGCTAAAAGCTATTAATGTGTCCCCGCTCCTTATTTGTTCCAGGAGTTTTAAAAGCTCTGGCCGGTTTGGGGATCTCCCGGAAACCTTTTCCTGGAAGATCTTTTCACAACCGGCCTTTTTAAGAGCATCGGTCTGCAAATTCAAATTCTGTTCCTTGGTGGAAACTCTTGCGTAGCCAAAAATCATAATAGTTCTATTAAGTATCATAACAAAGATAAATAGAACTTAGATTAATAAAAAGCGTTAATCGAACTTTATTGTTTTATTTTTTTATGATTTTAAAAAGTTTCATTATACGGTCGTTTTTTAAAACTTATTGCTTTGTCCTGTTGGAGACAATTAACCATAGCGCCGACCGGGGTTAATTTCAAAATTGACTCGATATAAGGTAATTTGTCCCTTAGGAGCGGGCTGGCAGGCTTTTGCAGCTCTTGGTTTTAGCGGTGGTTTGTAAAAACAGCAAATAAGCTTGAAAGATATGGGATGATTTTAGTTTTAGGCTGTAAATCACTCATATCGTAACGCTTCCACTGGGTTTCTCGTTGCTGCCCTCCAACTTTGCCAACTTACTGTTAAAAGAGCAATTCCAAGTGCAAGTATTCCTGCAAGCACAAATATCCACCAACTCAATTCTGTCTTGTATGCAAAAGCCTGCAGCCATTTATGCATGGCGAACCAGGCAATAGGACAAGCGATAACATAAGCAATGGTTACCCATTTTATAAAATCTATGCCGAGCATTAACATTACTTCGGTAACTTTGGCACCATTAATTTTGCGAATACCTATCTCTTTGGTACGTTGTATAGTTATTTCAGTAATCAGCCCGAAAACTCCTAATAAAGAAATTATAATGGAGATAATAACAAGAATATTGAGCAGTTTCATAGTGCTGGTCTCATAGGCATAATTAATCTGCAACTTCGTATTAAAAAAGGCAAATTCGAACGGAATTTCGGGCGAAATAGAACTCCATACCTTTTTTATTTCTTTAATCGTTTTTTCATGATTTCCTTTCCCTAGACGAATAACTGTTTGACTATAGTTGTCATAATCAGGAAGATATACAACTGCTTTGGGTGTTTCCCTAAGACTACGATATTGAGCATCATCAACAACACCTACAATAGTATAGTTTTTACCTGTCAAGCCCAGTTTAACATGCTCTCCGACAGCTTTAGATAATCTAAGCATTTCAACGGCTTTTTTACTTAGTATAGCAACGTCCTTTTTCTCCATCGAAGCAGAAAAATTCTCCCCCTCCAAGAGTTTTATTCCCATTACGTCGAAGTAATTGGGTACAATTCCGACTACGGCTGAGCCATTCTGATTTTTATCATCTGTTTCGCTTGATAACCTAAAAGGATTTTCGTTGTTTATTTGGCCTGCCGGTGTATTGCTGGCAGCAGATATAGCAACAATTCCAGGAATGGATTCGATTCGATTTTTAAAGAGTTCGTAATGTTCTTTATCTAAGCCAAAAGTAACGTCAATTAGCTGATCTGAGTTAAAACCAAGTTTTTGAGAACTCATCAAACTGATTTGACGTCCCATAACAATGATTCCTGTAATTAATGCAATAGATATTACAAACTGGACAATAACCAACAACTTACGCAAAGAGAGACCCGAAGATGAATTTTGAATGACTTTCCTTTTTAATAAAAAGACAGGATTCTCACCCGAGAAGCTTAAAGCCGGATAAATACCTGACAAGATGATCATCATTAAGACAACTAGGAAAATAATCCAGATTATATTGGGAGCAAGCAGAAGAGAAAACGATATTTGTCTGGTTACAACCATATTAAAATATGGAAGAAGAGACGCTGAAATCCAAAGGGCAAATATTAAACCACTTATCATTAACAATGAAGTTTGAATGAAAATATATTTGATAAGGTCACCGTTATTAGCTCCCATCACTTTTTGAATCCCTGAGATTTTATTTTTGGTTTGAAAATAAGCGGTTGTAAGATTTATGTAATTAAATCCTGCCATAAGGAGTATAAGAAGTCCAACAACAATAAAAGTTATTATTATACTGAAATCACCCTTGTTTTTATCTTCGTCCCAAAGCACATGACCCGATTTCAGGTGGATATCAGTTATGGGCTCCATAGTAAATGTTACGGTGGATTTTACTTCTTTTGGAGCATTTACAACTTCAGGATCTGAATCCATGTAAATATTTTTTATGTTGGATTGAAGTTGAGAAATGCTAATATTCGATGGAAGTGATAAATAATAGTTATAGCTTTTATTTCTCCAACTTGTAATGTTTTCCGGCCCTAATTTTTTCCATGATGATACTGAAATAACTGCATCAGCACTCAAGTGAGATGTTTCTGGCAAATCGCGGAATACACCTATCACTGTAAAATCATTCTTCCAGAATTGAATTGTTTGGTTTATTGGATTTGTATTTCCGAAAATTGTATGGGCAGTATGTTCTGATAAAATAATCTGAAGTGGAGCAGTCAGCATACCTATAGGGTTACCTTGTACTAGTGATGAGCCAAACATGGAAAGGAAATTGGAGTCGGAGAAAAGTATGTTTTTATACTTATAATCGTTTTGATTAAATGAAAGATATCCAGAACTGTGAGACACAATACATATTTCTGATCCATCAGGAAGTTGTGATTCAATCTTTTCTTGAAAAGCATATGGGAATAAAGCCGAAATATAGTTTGGTGGTCCCCATATAATTCGGTATTTGTTTTTTGCAGCGGGAATATATTTGTCGAAACTGAATTCAGTTACAACATATAAGATCGTTATAATGCAAACAGAAAATCCTAATGCAATACCGGCAATGTTAATAAGACTGAAACTTTTTCTCTTTATTAAATCTCGTAGAATGAGTTTTAAATATTTTCTTATCATCTTTTTCGCTTTTAAAATCAAAGAGCAATCATAAACTGTCTGCCAGAGGAAAGTTTTTGCTGTAATTAGTGCCTAGACTATATACCGAATTGTCATCATCAAATTCTTACTGGGTAATCATTTTTACTACCAAAATCCACCATATGGTGGACTTCATAACATTTCTTTCATTAATTGTTTAATGTTCATATACTATAATGATGCCATAAATGTATATGTTTGATATAAAGCTGTTTAAATATTATGATATTCTTAGGACGTAAATATATTTTACAGTTAATCGTAAAAGTATTTTACGGATTGTAGGCATTGTCTTTAACATTAAGAATGAAAATTAGTTACCTTGATCATAGTTGGCAGGATTATATTGACCACTAGAAGCCAGAGTTAAGTGCTGGTTGATTAGTCATGTATGCTAATCTTAATTTGAATTGTCAAATGTTGTCAGAGCGTCCGGCTTTTGCATTTAAACAATTGATTGAAGTGAATTCAAGAAGTCTTTAGGGGAAAAAATTGATGAAGAATTTTTCCAATACAAAAGCGGTGTTGGTCACTACCATTTCGCCCCCAAAAGCCAAGCCGAAATGATTGTTTATACATTTTTGCTCCCTGGCAAAAATGATCTTTGTAAATCATAATTTCTCCCAGAATCAAAAATGTTTTTTTTGTACCAAGTAACTTCATAAATTTAGTATGCTGTATTTAAACGTGTAATCATTATAAGATATTAAGATCCCAGGTGACACCTTCCTTTTATCAGACAGTAGACACAGTTCACATTGTCTTCCAGACATTTGACTTTCACATTAAGTGTCGCCTTTTTTTAAGTTCTTTTTTGGTCAGGACTTTTGACCTTTAGGCGGTACATTCTATTACCTATAGCACAGAGTAGTAATGCAGCGAGCCTCTAGATATGTACCGCCTTTTTATATTTGAACTAAATTCGATTTTATGGCCTCTTTGTGTTTGGAATGCCGAACTCTTTCAAGTTCTTTGATAAAGCTTTGGCTATATAATTATTATACAAAACTTGGCATTGTGCTTGCTAATATCGATGTCAAAATAGCAAGACAAACAAATATTACCAAATCTCCAATATTTCCATTGCAAGAGAATTTGTACGATCAATAATCTTTTTTTCATTCCACACCTTATCACCCTTATCATATATTGATAAAATATCATCTTTAGTTATACATAAATCTGCATAGGCACGAATTCCTTTTTTCTTGCCCTCCCCTTCAATTTTTCTTTCAAAAACATAGTTACGAAGAGAAGTGTTTAAAGAACTATTTAGTAAAGTCATATTGCCAATAGAATATATTCTAGAATAACGTTCTTTTTTAGCTTCATTTGAATCTGAAATTTGTTTTGAGTCCTTATCTACAACCGGAACAGAAATCCAGTATTCTTCCCATTTTTGAGGAAGAATGTGTTCTAATGAATAATTGTATTTAAGCTCTTTAACAGATTGTTTATTGTCATTGAAACGTCTATACAATTCAGTCCAAAAAAGTAAGAGTGAAGCATTTTTATTAGTAATTGATTGTAAGCCAGACTGAATAGAAATATCTGATATTTCAGTAATTTTTGCATTTATCATTGAATTATCGTTAATGAAGTCTCTGCATGTTTTGTTGTAGCTTTTTGTTTCTTGATTAGTAATCAATCTACGAATAATAAATTTTTCAAGTTTACAAAGTTCTGGAATAATATTAACATCGTCGTGTTTAAAGTATAATGAAAGAATATAGGGGTGAAAAGTAGAAATTTCGCATTGACTGAGGATATGAAATAATCTTTGAGGGACATTATCATAAGAAAAAAGAGAACTTCTATCAAATGAGAGAATTTTTTCACGATATAATTTTGCATATTTTGCAATCTCCTTAATGAAAGTAATTATTTTTGGCTCATCCAGTTTGTTGATATAATCTTTATAAAGAGAAGGGATATCTGCTAAAGTGTTTTTATCTGGATCAAAAAATCCTTTAATAACAGCAATAGCATGCAATAAAAGTTCAATGTTATCCCTTCTTAAACGACCTGTTAATCTTTCAGTATCCCAAAAGTTAATTGAGTCTTCATCATTTGAGAAAATGTCTTCCCAAAATTCTTTATGGAGAGGCAAAACTGGGTCAAGACTACCCAATAATTCAATGGCCTTCTGAAAAAGAGCATTTTTGACAGTATCTGCACTACTTAACCTTATACCAGCATTATTGATTGTATCAAAGATTGCCTGTTCATTATCTTTTTCTGTAAGGTCAATGAGAACAAGAATTTTGTTCTCATTATCAGAAAGACGATTAAATAGTCCTTCACGTATAGAAAAATTCATGGGTGTTAGTTCTTCCTTAAAATATTTATAGCATTGAAGGATTTTATTAAATTTTATATTAATGGGGTTCTTGTCTGAATTATCAGAGACAATTATTGCATTATAATCATTTGAACTCAATTGACTTGTAATAATTCTTGTGTAATGAGCAGAATCAATATGAGAATGATTTATTTTTACATAAAGTTTGCTGTCTGTTGCGTTTTTCTTATAAAACAAAAAAGAATTTACAGAGGCTTCGCAGTTCTTTTTAACATCCCCATCAAAAGTATCATATAAAGCTTTTAATAAAATACTTAGAGTTGTTAACCTTTGCTGTCCATCAATAATTAAAACATCTTTAGGTTTACCAGTTTGCTTGGGTTGTTGCTTAAGAATTAATGAGCCCAGAAAATTACTTTTAGATGAATTTAATAAATCAACAAGAATATCTTCCCAATTGGCTTTGTCCCAAACATAACCACGCTGAAAGAATGGTATAGTCACTGAGCCTTCATTAGCGAGAAAAGTTAAAGACATTGCATCTGCTTTCATAAAAATTAACTTAATTTATATAATAATTGTTACCCTTGTTGGCTTGTGGTGTTATCAAAACTGTCCCCTCTTTTGCATTTTTGGTCTGTGAGTTGGAATTGTACGAACTACAAATGTGCCAGACTACTAAAGACAATGGTTAAAAGGATTTTGAATATGGTAGAGTTTTAATATATTTTTCCATGAAATCGAAATCAGGTTGGTTGTTTTTAGAAGGAAGTTTTATACTGATCTCTCTCATTCTTGATTGACTACATTTTCTCCCATAATTGTATCTGTATTGCTCTTGGTTAATAATTGTCACTAGAAATATTGCAGAATACTTATTTAAATTGAATTTTGGAACAAGTTTTTCTACATGGTCACTAGCAGAGAATGACAAAGGTTGATATGAACAGAATCCTAATACAGCACTGTCGATAGTTAAAACGTTCCCTGGTTCTGTAGCGTAATCAAAGAATCCTTCAATACCATTATTTGTTGCTTGTGTTGTTACATATGGGAGCTTACCATTACCATATTCTTCTAGTTCTAAAATAGGAGTTGTTTTACTTCCTGTTATCTCAAAGAGGTCCTTAAGAGCAAATTTTCCCCAACTTATTGTGTCTAAGTCTAGTACCTTATCAGATATACTATTATGATTAAGCGTATTAAGAGAATCAAGGTCAATCGAAAGAAATTCTTGAGGGATTTCCTTAGGAATCAAAATATTTTTGAGGGTTTTGTTTGCCTGTCTTCCGAAACTATATTTATATTGGTTTTGCCTAATACAAAAACAATAAAACAATTTTTCAAAATCGGACATATTTTTCAGTGGCCTTAAAAGAAATACATGATAGCCTGTATAGAATGGTGAATATTGTATGAATGATTCGAGAACTGAATTTCCACTACCAGCGACAGTAATTAGACCTTGATCAAAAGGGGTCGTATCATTTCTTAGTTTTACAAATTCTGAAACTCCATTATTTTCTCTAGTCCTTGAAACATAGTTTACTTTATCTGGATCATTTTCATCACAAATCTCCAAGACATTTAAATCAAAACTATTTCCGTACTGTACTGAAAATAACTTATGAAGAGGAATTAGCTCCATTTTGTTTAAGGTAGAGTTCGTTAATAAAAACAAAACTTTTCAATGTTTTAAGGAATTGAGCCTTTGATAGTTTACTGTAATCAGTTTCCATGTATGCTTCGGCACACCATTCATCTTTTGCACTCACACACTTGTTAATACTAAATCCTGGCTTAGATTTTCTATTCTGATAAGACGTAAGCCATTCTTCTTTAATTTGTGGCCATCTTCCGTAAAAATCTATTCGACCTTGAACTTTTCTTTTAACAAATCCATCGTTTTTGAAATAGCCAAAAAATGTTTCCTTATTTTTAGGATGAGGTTTATGTGCTGTAAATACCATAATACATGAAACAACTCCAACGTTCGAATTAAAAAATAATTCATCAGGCATTGATAAAACAGCCTCCAAAGTATGCTTTTCTAAAAGCTTCTTTTTAAGTTCAAAAACTTTACCGCTTTGGGCTAATGAACTTTGCATTGGAACAATAGCAATACACTTTGCCCCATCGACCAAGCATTCCATGTTGTTTAGAACAAATTCTAATTCGTCAGTGTCTTTTTTCTTATCAGATTTATATGGAGGATTTAAAAAACCGACTGTAGGTTTTTTGTTTTTAGCCTCACTTATTATTTCGTCATCAAAACAACTTCCGTTAGTAATATTAGTTTTACCATCTTGATGAATATACATATTAGAAACAGCCAGAGCAAAAATATGTGCTTGATATTCAACTCCAATTAGTTGATTCTTTTTTATGTCCTTTATTTTCTCTTGGTCTCCTTTTGCGTCCTCAACCATATTTTTCATCGCACTTATAAGAAATCCACCCGTTCCTGCACAGTTATCGTAAGCAATACTATTTTTATTAACCTGTGCTAAATCAGAAAAAAGTTCTGTTATATGAGGAGGAGTCAGTACTATTCCTAACCCTTTGTCACTATTTGCATAGCGAAGAAACTCAATGTATAATTGACCGAGGACATCAAAATATTCATGGGTCCTAATAAATGAATTAATATTTTTGTCAATATCTGAAATTAAATTTTTAAGAACATCCACTTTAGTTGAAAGAGAGGTATCGGTTCTTATAAAACTAAATTGAACATTCAAGTTTTCAAGCTTATCGCCTTTTATATTTGCATTTTTCAATTCATTACTAACTGTATCAACCAGATAACTGGATAGCTCTTTAGACGCATTTTCAATTTTTTTCTTTTTTTCTTCTGGAGAATCTGTTGGACTAGTAGAACCAAATAATGGGTATGCAGCTTTGAAAGCTTTATTCTCTAACGCTATAAGTATACAGCTGATTAAAAGGCTTCTCTGGCTTTCAAGAATTTTATAGGAATGTAGTGTATCATTAAGAAATTTTGTAAACGCAAGTAAAGAATTATAATCCTGTCGAAATTTTTCCGGACTTTTTAAATATCCATCTAAGTAATCGTTAGCCGTAAGCAATTTATCCCCAAAAATAGTAATTGGTTTTCTTTCGCCCTTAAGTTGTAGAAAATGAGATACTTTTAGTTGCTGTTTTGTCTCCCCACTAACAGCAATCCCGAGGACATCAAAATCCTTTGATAAATAGGAGGAGTAGAGAAGCACTCCATCTACAGAAAATTCAGAATATTTATCCTTTGAAAAACTTTCGTGTTTAGTAATATCTGCCTTACATTCAATAACTATTAGCAAATCAGAATTACCAATGAAAGTTATAAGAAATTCAGGTCTGCCAATTCCAGACCCTTTTTTAGATGCGGATTTTAAAAGTTTATTAACTTGGGCATTTTCAGATATTTGTTCTTCAATATGAATTATATCGTTAAACTTCTCAAAATGCGAGCGGACTAAACTTTCTGTTTTTCTTTCATTTGCCATACACTACAGCTAATTAAAATTCAGTTTCCCTTGTTTTGCTTTGGCACTCTTGATATAATTTACTTTTAATTCTGCTAGTTCAAAAACTGTATTTGGGCATTTATATTTATAACAGTCTTCGGCAAATTTTTCACTGAAATATTGCTTTTTTATTTCATCTGCTTTTATGCCTAATGCTTTGGCCAATTGTAAAAGTTTATCCTCATTAATATCCTTCTTGCCTGTTTCTATTTTACTTAGACCTCCACTGTCAAGGCCAATTTTAGCGGCAAGTTGAGTTTGATTTAACCCTTTTTCAATACGTAATCTTCTTATATATAACCCGAAACTTTCCATTAATTACCTTGTTAAATTTACCTTGGAGATTTTTACCAAAATTATAATATTTTCTAATTGAAACAAAATAAAAAGGAAGAATATTTGGCAAAAAAGCATGTGCTAGGCAACAGCGATGGCCATCGCGGTGGCAGCTGCCTGTTAAACTCTTGCTTGCACGGAGGAAGTCCTGTTAAAGTATAGATCTTATACCCAAGGGCAAATTTAGTGTTGGTTTCCGAAGCCATCCGGTCATGTGTCCTATTGCTTTAGCCGAAAAACAATCCCGGTGAAGAAGAAACCACGGCGCGCTTTTTGCCGTCATGGTACAAACTTGATGAATTAGATGAGTGTCGTGGTACAAGCGCGGGCGGAAAGCACAAATTAGTCCGGGTTACAAATTTGCAGATCGGTCACTGGTGCAGTGTCGCGACGCAAGCTAGGTCGAAGCCAGAAAGTAGACACGATGTAGAATTTTCATGGTGTGCAGAGGTGCGTGTCCGGGTTTAACTCTAATAACGAATTTGTCTTACGAGCAGGAGCACCGCCCGAGTTAGCACCAGTGTTTATTTTGGTAAATCACGGTTAACTTTCTCAATAATCTCAGCTCTAATTCCATTTAGCGCCAAATGAAAGATACACTTAACCTCATCACCTAACTTGATATTTGCTTTATTTCCTTTTCCAATAAATATAACTTTTTGTAAATCAACAGATCTGAACGCAAGGAATTTTCCTTTAAAATCAACAATTTTACCCAAAAAAACTCTTGGTTCTTCACTTTCTTGCTGCTTCCAAATTTGATGAAAATCAGGATTAATAAAATAATGTTGTCTTTCTATGTCCTTTAAGTAACCAGATGCGATATAATAATTATTTCCATAGAGTTCGCAGATGAACATATAATAATTGTAATGAAGAGACCTCTTTTCTTTAATTAAATTCACATTTCTAACCACATTTAGAAATTTCATTCTAGAATCGTTATAGTTTAGTTTTTTAGAATAGAATTTGAAAAGGAATAGGCCAACTTCATAGTTATCAAGATATTGATTCATCTCATCAATCAAGCTAATGCAATTATCATCTTGACCATTTTCTAAGTAGAAATTGTATTTTAGAATGCATGCAAGGGGCCTTAATACATAATCTTCATACATTTCATCGAGTTCTCCAATATAGTTTTCTTTTTTTGAGATGTACTTAAATTTATCTTGGTACCTTTCTTTTATATCAAGAATTCGGTTAGTACCTTCCATAACACTATTAAGACTTTGATCTATATTTTCTTCAATTCTAATCTTAAGTACAAGTTCTTCGTCAATATCAAGCTGAACATTTTCAAGTTCCCATAACAAAAGTTCAAGATAATCTACATAGCTATAGGAAGAAAATGGGTCCATTAATTGCTTCTCTTCAAATAACTCTTTTGACTCATCGAGATACCTTAGCGTGAGATTAAGTTCTTCTGTTTCTTCTTTGTACATTTTTTTTGCTAAAGCAAAATAAAGAGCTCCCCTTCTGTGTATAAAACGATCACTTTTAAATTCTAGTAATCCCTCAGCATATTGGATGAGATCAATAGCTCTTTGAATCTCTTTTATATCATCCCTGTGCTGGAGATTTGTTACATAATTTAATATGAAATATGGCTCTTCTTGAAGAGCTAAATAAGAAATGTCAAATAGTTTGTTAACTTTTTCATTATCAAATTCTTTTGATCTGGAAATCGCCTTTAGTAAGTCATTTGTCATGGTTACATAGTGAGGACCTGTCAAAAGTTTTGATAGGATAAATGTGTAGTAATTATATTTTTTTTCGTTTGATTTAACTATTTCAGTAATTAGTTTATCTGCAATAATCGGGTGTTTAGTCCTAAAAAATAAATCAGACGCTCCGTTTTCCATTGACTTTTCTTCTTGAATTAAAATCCCTTTCCCTTCAGCCTTAATAACTTCTTTAATGAATACATCCCAAGGCTTAGATGTGAGTTTTCGAAGTAATGAAGCAGGCATTAACAGCTTAAGTCTATGAAGTAATGCAGTGTAAATGAAAGCATCACGACACTCTTGAGTAAGTTGTCTATACGCATCCCTCAGAGCAAGAAAGTGCTTACCATTTGTGGCTAAATCTATTAAAGATACAAAAGAATCGCCCTTGTAATCATTTTGTATTTTATGAATTATTGCATTCTTTTCATGGTTATCACGATAATCGATAATTGAACATTCCTTAAGATTTGTAACAAATTCTGATATTTCACTAGGTTCCAATTTAGTATCAACATGTAACTCATAAATATTTTTATAATCCAAATCTAGTGTATTTACTTTAAGCATATTTTCTCTAATTGGTACTACAAAAAGTACCTTTAAGTGATTTATTTGCCGTGAACTAATGGCTGTTCTTAAGGCCATTAGAGATTTAAAAACCGAATTATTTTCAACATTGTCTAGAAATAATATCAAGTAATCCTCAGATATTGATTCTATTAGTGAGGGTAAACATTTTATAATATTCGTGTTTATTTCAATTATCTCGAGTGTAACAGCTTTAATATCACCTGATTGTTGAATGGTATTAATCAATCTATATGCAAAAGTTGATTTGCCGGTTCCAAAAGTGCCAACTAGGAAAAAGATTGGAATTAGAGTAGAAGTATTCTCATCTACTGTTTTAAAGATTCTAACCTTAACTTTTTCTAGTGTTTTAGTTTTCTTGATATCATAACTTTTTAGAATGACATTATAATTTGGCTCTTCCCCATTATAGAATTCATGCTTTGTAATAAAAGAACCATAGAAAGATTCATTCAATTGGACTATTGAATTTTTAAAATTATATGCAATTTTCGGAGGAATACTAATTTGATGAGAATCACTAGATTTCAATAGGAGACCAGGAAATTTCTTTTGCTTGTTTTCGTAAAGAACGTCTTCCCAAAGTTTGTATCTTTCAAAAAACTCATCTGATGACATTTTAATTATACAGATCTTTTTTGAAGTATAATATGATGCTAATTTATCATTTGCATTAGGATCCACTTTGAACAGCCACCTTTTTTCTCTATAATCTTTCTCATCTAGAGTGTTAAGTAATCTTTCTCCAAATTTATCTGCAAAAGAATATCCAATAGATAAAAAATTCGTTCTATATGAAGCACTTCTCAAGTTTTTCAAAACGGTTTCATGATATTTCTTTGACTTTCTAAAGTCACTCGATGAAAAGGCGAATGGATATAAACTTTTATCCGACATACACCCATTTAGTTTAATATACCTAAGTTCATTTCTTAATGTGAATGAGTTATATTCTTTGGTCGATCTAATTGGCTTTATCTCAAAAATGTTCTCAGAACCGATGATCTCTTCGTATGCCTTTTCAATAAGAAGATCATAATTTGTTGTAATAATCTGTTGCCAAGGCAGCCTTACAATATTTCTTTGAGTTTCAGTAACCTCTAATCTTGTAAGAAGTTCATAAACAAAACCATCAAATTCATTTCGGTCAAAATAGTCAGTTGTTTCTAAAACATCTAATAATTCTGTTATATCACTTATATCATGTTTAATACCGATTTTATCTTCATAATATTCTATTATTTGAGAGGACAAGTACTTTTTATTTGTTATTGATGCTCCAGCTCCTAAGAATAAAATCATATTTCCTTTATCAATGAGTTCAAAAACAGATTCTAGGCTTTTTAAGTTTTCCTCATTTAATTCAAGTATGTGTTTCATAGCTTATATTGTATTGATCTTTAGGAATAGTCTAAAGTAATCACAAATTATAAAGTAAACAATTGTAATTCTGAGTATTAAAATTCACAAATAATATAACTTATTATTAAAGCGTTACAATTACTTTGATTCTCAAGGTATTAATAATCTTCAAACCTGAAGCACCTTGTTGCTAACGGGAGTCTGTCTAATAACCCTTTTAATATACTTTTATATTTGGATACCTATACACGAAAAATTTCAAATATTCGATTCTCAGGGACTTCATTTTAGTTTTTAGACAGTCTGACGGCCCGGCGGTTTAAGGAGTTGCCGTCCGTGTCAGGGTTGGCATGCGTTTTTGCAAACTCCCGATAGGTGGACGAGAGTTTGGTGTCACGATGAAACTGTCCAGAAGGCGTGGTCCCGATAAGTGGGCAGGATTTGTCACGTCATGATAAAGTTGTCTAGGTGGCGTGCAAAAACCATGACAACTCGAGCGTCGGCTTGCAACCCTATTGACTCTGTCTCGGCAGCAGGAACAGTCCAGGTGGCACAAAATTTAATAAGTGGGTTAAATTCTACTCTCAGGGACTTTTGGATACTGAGATAAAATTGTCCGGGTTGCAAAAGGCAATTAATTAAACCGTCCGAGTTATATGTAGGGTTAATTTTAAAACTGTCATGATATGCTAGAAGTTTATCATCAGGTTCTCAGTCTAGTTCTAAGGAAGGGCCGGACTGTAAACCTCTTCCCGCAAACAACAAATTCTCATGGATCCGGAATGAAAGGTTTGCGGGATGTGGTTTACAGTGAAGGGTTGTTCCCTATTCAAATGTCACTCCATAAACATCTCTGGAGCTTCTCTCCCGAGACTTACTCATAATCGTAAGCCCTTCTTGTAGCCATTCTATTAATCTCATTTTTTGAAACAACTGCTCTAAGTGTTTTAACTTTTGAACTTAAAATAATTGGCGTTTTGATAATTAATTCTCGGAGACTTTTATTGGTCCAATCGACATTCCATATTCGTACATCTTTGTTAACCACTTTTTTGCAAAGTAATTCATCATAAATAATGGTCTCATCAATTTTTATAGAAAGCCTTTGTAACCAAACCTTTAAATAAGATGAATTGGGTATTTGCTGGAATTTACCATAGATCCTTTTTATGATCAACTTCTTTACTGTCGTGTCCTTTATCTGCCTAATTAGTAGGCTTAGAATGGCAACTGAAGTCGGAACTACTCTGGGGTTTCGAACCGCAATCTCGGTTACCAAGCTTACCAAAGATTCAATATTGGGATCTTCTCTCTCACTCATTTTCAGAACATCTAAAAACTCTTTCATTTGAGTTTCTAGAGTGCCTGAGTTCGGAAAATCCTCAGACAATAAGTACAATTGGATCAACCATTTTTGTTTGTTTTCTGTTATCCGTTTATTCGTAATCCAATAGCGTTTATCAGGTTTTATTGCACTTTTTATGATATTGTCGGAAGCTTCTGTTTTACTTGCGTTGAGTTTTAACCCCATATCAAAAAGTAGTTCCGATAATACCTTCGTTATCTGTTCCGCCTCAAAGGGATTGTTGGTGAAAATTCGATAATCATCACGGTATCTTAAAATATGATAATCTTTTATATCCAACTCTATGAGCTTAGTTGAAATTAATTCGTCTACATAACCAAGTACCATTTCTGCAATAAAATCCATTAACGTACTACCTTGTGGAATCCCATTAGTTTGTCCAAAACTCATATCTTGCAAATGGGAATCAATATTTACTCCTATTAATGAAAGCTTGGTTCTGTTTTCCGTTTTTTTAGCTTCTGCCTTAGTATGAATTGACCAGGGAATTGAGTGTGTATAAATTGAGCCATAACAATCTGTAATGTCAGTTTGGAGACAATAGCGATAATCAAGTGAAAGTGTAATAGATTTTTGCTCAATCATTTGCCACCATGTGAAAATCTGAGATTCTTTATTAGTCTTTTCCTCATCTTCAGAAATCATAGGCAAACTGTGACATTCAATTTTGTCATTATGCTGGAAATCGCGGAATCGTTTTTGAATTAAACTCCAATTGTTCTTTTCTGTGATGCAATGTACTAATGAAACATAAATAGCAGGATTAATCAATTGATAAGGTCTCCATGCATATTTCCCATCTTTATTATTTATTATACAATAATTTACATCATCATAATCCCTTGGATTTGAAATTCGGAAATCAGAAAGTTTTTTACCTGAAAGTTTTTTATCTAGGAGATTTAATAAATCTTGAAACGAAAAATATACTGGAAGGTCAAAGTTTATATAACTTTCCTGTTTCAATAAATACTCTTTTGCTTTTACCGCAGAAAGCTCTATGATACTTTTCATTCTGGTTTTTACTTTTTTTACTTTACAAACCACAAAATTTTAAAAATGTAGAATGGGTTTATATTGAAGCTTATTCTTTAATTTCATTTGCAATTTCTTCAGGCCAAACAATAAATTTACCATATTGTCCCACCTTGGAAATACCTCCTAATTCAGATCCTTTTTTTGTTGTTATCCAGTCTTCTTCTTTCTTGTACATCAAATTGTTGTTTGTAAACCAGGAATTTATTTTTTTACTACTTATTCCTGTTATCTCAGATAATTCTTTTGTGGTCTTATAATTAGACTTCGAATAGTCTTTATTATTAAGAATTATCGGTTTATCTGTTTTCGGACTGTCTTTAGGGTTCTGTTTCTGAGGGGCTTTTACATATGAAAAATCTTCGCTATTATGAATTATAGATTCAATATCTTTCTCTGCTTCTAGGTATACTACTTTATCTTCCTCATTGGAAGTATCTATTAAAATTCCCATTTCCTTGTTGTTCTGCTGGGAAAATTCATACAAGTTCATTGAAGTAATTATCATTTTGCTTTCATTCAAATAACACTTTGCGTGAAGGTTTTTGGAGAAATATAGTCGAACATATTTTAATTCTTCTAAATAGCTCATTTCTGCTGGGGCGAGTTCTTGTTTGCCAAAGATTATTCTTACTTCAACTTTTTCTCTCTCTTTATCATTTAACAGTTCCTTAATGTGGTCAGAAAGCTTTAAATATGGACTAATTATGTACAGTTCTTTTTTAGCATCTCTTATTAGATTCTCTAATTCTGCTGATATGCTCGAAGTTCTCAAGTATTTTGCCATTCTAGTCTGATTTTTTGTTTTTAATGTGAATAAAAAGATAATTTATTACAATAGTAGTGTTTATTTGCGATCGGGTGAAATGTGACTTTTTAGTGTTTGATTTCGTTCGTTTCTAACAAATAAATTGCTAGAGTAGATGCAGCACCCACAGCCAATTTTGCATGTCTTGGCTGTAATCCTTTAAATTTTCCATCTTTCCCATGACCACTACCATATTCGTTTCTGACTTCTCCTATACCTTGAACAACAGAAGAAAGGCTTCCTAAAATTTGTTTAATGGAACTTGCAGCTCTAGCTTCATTTGGAATATCATCAGGTGTTAATTTTAATAATTTAGTTGTTTCTTTCATTAGTCTAGTTAAATCCCAATTTTTATCGTAAAGAAGAGCTCGTTCATCCAATATGGATTTGCAACAAGTCTCAATTAATTCTTTAGCTAGACCAATGGATATATGAGGTGAGTTCTCTATAGAGGCTTCCATTAAGTTTATTTGTTGAGATACGTAGTCCGCATTTAGAATTTCTTTAATATATGAAGCCTTTTTTTGCAACGATTCCTTTCCTGTAAGCCTGATTCTACCAACAAATATGGGTTTTCCAGAAATCTTCGTTTTTTCAATTATTTCAAAGTCGTCTTCTTTTAAATTGTCATTAAAAATCTGAAGAAGTTTATTAACATGAGATGATTCTGCTCTTACTAATGGGTGAATCATTTCACAGAGAAAATTTAATAAAAGGGAATCGTCACAGCCTAATAAATTAAATCTCTGGTCACTAAAAATCCAGTTATCTTCCCAATCATTTGGATTGTTTACTCGGTGTTGCCAAATATCCTCTGTAACATTTTTATACCTAGAATCATTGGATTTAATATTCTCTAAATCAAATATTCTAGACAAAAAATCTACTTCGTCAAGTCTCCCAGCCCACCAAAATCCCTCAACTTGAACAAAGTCAAAAATATTTCGCCTTGTTATATGTGTTATCTTATTTGACATAGATGTTATTCATTTATACCTAATCGTCTATGTATTAAAGAAATTGTTGATAGAATATCTAAGGCATCATTTTCATTAATTTCCCAAATTATCTTTGGGGCATGAGCAGTGGTGTTTCTAAACATTCCAAAAACTCCTTTGATCAGATTTGCAAAGCCTTTATGTTCACTTTCTTTTGTTTCAGATGATAAATCATTGATTTTAATTAATGGATTCTTTAATGAGAACGCTTTATCTATTAGTTCACTACCATCTTCAATTAAACCAGTTCTCAATCTTATGGTTTCCGCAACACTTTTTGTTGCCTCAAAAACAGTATGAAAGTAGTTTTCTGCTAATAATTCTGCTTTACAATACTTAAAAATAGCAGGGTGGGCGTTTCGTTGTTCGAGTTTACTTTTAAATCTGTTTGCTCTTTGTTCGGCTTCGGAAATAGTATCTGATTTTAAAGTTCTTTTGAACTTTCCTTTTTCAGTGAGCTCTAAACTGATGAATGACAATCTTTTGTTCAATTCAAACCTAGTATCCTCGAATTTTTCACTTCTTCCTATAAATCTTGCGGGATTCATTGATTTATTTATGAATGTCAGGATATTATTTGATAATTGTTTGCGATTTTGGAAAGAAACAAACGCATTATAAATTCTTTTCCACTTAGTATTCATTGGATCAATATCAGGAATATTCACCTCTTGAAGGAATTTACCAATTTCCGTACCTGTTAAACCATTAGAAGTATCCCCAAGAACTTTACTGATACCTTCGAGTACACTGCCTATTATTGGAGGCTGAATCTGGTTACTCATGGTGTATTTTAATTAGTTAAATTATCCCCAGTAAATTTAGAAAAATCTCAGATTTAGGTTCCAGAACCGGCAAAAAAGCATATGTTTGGCAGCAGCGTTGGCCGTCGCGGTGGCAGGCTGCCAAACTCTTGCTTGTGCGTTGGATGTCTCTGGATCATGCGGAAAACCTTACATATAACGGCCCGGCGGTTTAATTAGTTGCCGTCTGTGTCAGGGTTGGCATGCGTTTTTGCAAAGTCCCGGTAGATGTGCAGGTTTTACTTGTCACGATAACCTGTCCAGATGGCGTGGTCCCGATAAGTGGGCAGGATTTGTCAAGTCTCGATAATTTTGTCTAGATGGCGTGCAAAAACCATGACAACTCGCGCGTCGGCTTGCAACCCTATTGACTTTGTCTCGGCAGCAGGATCAGTCCGGGTGCCACAAGATTAAATAAGTAGGTTAAATTCTTCTCTCATAGACTTTCGAATGCGAAGATAAAATAGTCCGGGTTGCAAAAGGCAATTAATTAAACCCTCCGAGTTAGCTGCTGGGCATTTTTATCTAAATTTTGACCAATCTTTAATGTGAAACGAAAAATCATTTTTCGAACATTTTGCACTTTTCAGTTTCTCATTAAATGAGACATAAAGTTGAACCGTGTTTAATTTGGAGTTTTTAGACCCAACATTATTTAAGTCAACGTAATCATGCAATTTTTGCCGTTCAATAATAAAGTAATTTACCCATTCATTACTGTGACGAATTAAGAGGAAGAAAACTAGTTCAGGATTAACTGGTGTCGAAATTTGGGTATATGGGATAATAAATTTAGCGGAATATCCATTTTTCCTCTTTGTACCAGTAATCGTCTTAACCTGTATCCGCTTAAATAATCCAATTTTATCTTGGACAACAAATACATCATCCCCGGTATCAATCTCTGGGATTGCAGCATTCCAGTCTTGTAAAAGAAATTCTGCGACAATATATAATTGACCTGCTCTGCCCAGATACAAATGCTTATTCCCCCTCATAAATTGTCTTATTTGTGCTTGGATCGACTATTAATACTTTTTTAATCTTTTTTAAGTCATTTCCTTCAAGATTGGTCAATGATGGTATTATATATTTGTCGATAGAACCATGTAAATTTTCAAAGGAACTTTTAATGTCAAATGCAGCAAAAATGCTTCTCACTGGATGTACATTAGGGAATTGATTTTTAATTTCGTAAAAGCTAACAGGAGAAAGGGAGTAGTTAATGCCGTCCAACTGTTTGACCATTAAAATTTTTAACTCAGTGATCACAAAGTTGAGTTTTTCATAGCTTATATCAAATTTGATTTCTTTAGATAGTTTATCAGGCGTATATATTCTCATAGTGTAGTCCTTACAGCCTCGAATTATCTCATCGATCGTCTGATTTGTTTCTATTTTTTTACTATTTAAAAAATAATTTATGGGATGAAGGAGATATGAATATGATCCCGATCTTCGATTTTGAGTTATTCTTATCGGGTACAAAAGCTGCTCATATACTTGATCAATTGGTTTGATCATTTTTATAATGATGTCATTCTCAGGTAAATTTGAGAGATTATAATCACTAACCGATGAAATAGTAAAATTCTTCATAAGGATTTTTCATAAAGATATGTATATAATTACTTTGTTATCAAGAAGAACAAATCCTAGAATCATATTTAATTTGTGTAGGTCTTCTCGTGCCTGGCAGCTAACTGTCAAGCGGTATGTGTTGTTGCCGACAGCAGCGGGGTGGCGTGGTTTTTGAAGGCTGGTAAGAATGACAATTTGGTCATTAATCGTAGTATTGTCTAGAAATCAAAAAACATGACACCATATGGGTGGGCCGGCCTTGGCCGCAGGCAATAACACATACCGTCCGAGTTAGCTGTTAGGGGGTTTTTTATAATCTAGTTAACGAAAATTTATCTCCTGATGATTAAAGTTTTATGTCATTCGTATTTCAAGGCATTAATTGGATTTATTCGTGAAACATTATACGAATAAACAAAAACTGTTAACTGAACAATAATCAAGGCAATTAAAAAAGGGATCACGAATGCCCACCAATTAATATTGATTTTATAAGCGAAATTCTTTAACCAGTTAGTCATGAAATAAAGAGTTATAGGAATAGATATTGATGCGGCTATTAGTACAAGGACAAAGTTATCCCATAGAAAAGAGTAAATAATTGATTTTTCAGAACATCCAAACACTTTCTTTATTCCTATTTCTTTTGTCCTTGATCGGACAATAAAAAGTGTCAGACCAAATAATCCTGAAGCTGCAATTAATATTGCAATAATTGCATAAATAGCTACTAAAATACTTAACTTATTTTCTGACAAATATATGTTTGCAATCAGGTCTTCAATGGTTATATAACTAAAGGGCTTACCGGCACCAAATTTTTTCCATTCTAACTCCAGCATTTGAAGAACATTTTTTAGTGAACCTGGCGAATAATGAACTACTAGCTGCCATACATACTCGTCACTCAATTGAATGAATGCAGGTGGAATCTCCGTATGTATTGAGTGATAATTAAAGTCCTTAACAACTCCTATAATGGTACCACCTGCAAACTTTTGTCCAACGGGATTTACAATTCCTAACTTCTGTACAGCAGTTTCATTTAATATTTTAGCCTCGCCCAAATCACTCCCAAATTCTTTAGAAAAATAACGTCCCTCAACCAGTTTTATCCCCAGAGTTTCCAGAAAATTGAAATCAACAAACATTGCCTCGACTGTTACCCGAACTTCCTTATCCTGGAAATGCTGGAAAACTGCCGTTCCTGAATTCTGCATTGGTAGACACTCTGCACATCCAGCAGCCATTATAACATTAGAATTAGTTTTAATGACATTGAGTAATGCTGGATATCCATTAAAATTTCGACCAAGATTTAATATAATAATGTTACTATTGTAATGTCCGGGATCTCTTTTAATTGCATATTGATATTGTGCTCGGATGATGAGTACGGCTGATACAAATGAACAAAAGATGATTAGTTGAAAAACAATAAGCGACGAGCGAAGGAGAGTTTTCTTTTTACCTGTTTGAATTGAGTTCTTTAAAATGTTACTAACCTCTAACCTGGAAAGGATTGTGGAAGTATAAATGCCAGATAATATACCGATAAACAATGTTAATGCTAAGGAGATCAAAATATAAACCAGAATGTTTGAAGATATGATTTGTATTGGAGTCTCGAACAGCTTGCTAGCTGTTGGTAGAGCTGACCACATGATTAAAATTGAAATTGGCATAACAGCTATTGCCATTATAATAGACTCGGAGTATAATTGATATTTTATACTAAGATTATTTGCACCAAATGTTTTTCGTAACCCTATTTCCTTCGAACGCTCAGATGACACAGAAGTAGAGAGGATTATATAATTTGTTGAAGCTATGAGGATTATTAAAAGAGCAATTGTAATAAATAATCTGATATTTTTTGTATTGCCTATTATTCCAGGATTTCCTACATTTTCAGAACCCAGGTAAACCTTGGCCAAATTTTGAAGTAGATAATGATAATGAGAGTTTTGTCCTAGGTTTTTTAACTCAAAAGAATGAAATTGCTTTTCTAACTCTTTTGCATCGGAGTTTTTAGATAGTAAAACCCAAGTTACAAATGAGTTAATTGTCCAGTCTTTGTCGGAATCTGTAACATTATAATCTTTATTTAGTTCTTTAATAGCCAGGTTGCTGCTTAAAAAACATTGTGCTTTAAAAGTCGAATTCAGTGGGATATCTCTAAAAACCCCTTTGACTAAAAAAAGACGATCTCCATCGAATAATCTAACAGTGATTCCCTTTCCCATTGGATCCTGTCCTGGGAAGATTTTTCCTGCGAGCTCCTGCGAAATGACAATTGAATTTTTATCTTCTAAAAGGTCTTCTTGCTGTACTTTCTTTACAAATGGAAGTGTGAAAATATCAAAAACTTCAGAATTAGTTAGCACTGCATCAGATACAGTAAAATCTTTATCTTCAACCTTTATTCTTAAGGTAGAAGTGGATATTAAAGATATGGATTTTTCAACTTGGGGATACTCCGTTTTTAATGCTGATGCTAAAACGTAAGGAGTTCCTGTATATGATTTCTTATAATCGACATAATAGTTTAAAACTCTGAAAATCCTTTTATAATTAGCGTGGCATCGATCATAACTATACTCATTTACTACATAGAGCGTTATAATGAAAGTAACTGCAAGTGCTATTGACAAGCTCATCGCATTTATTAATGCAAAAACCTTGTTATGCTTCAAAAATCGAAGGGCTGATTTAAGATAGTTTTTAAGCATAAGATTTAATCTAGGTTATCTTTTAAAGACAGAAAAATCAACATCTAATGTCTATTCAAACCAAAGATATACCTAATATATTAGTTGTGCAACTAGATATTTAATTATTAAATAATTTGCTGTCATGTTTGAAAAGATTCGCTAAATGTAAAGTTCGGGTTGGTAAAAAAGCATGTGTTTTGTAGCGGGGGAAGGTTGCAGTGTCGGCCTGCAAAACTCTTTCTTGCGCATTGGCAATCATGGTGTTAAGTCTGTCCCCTTACAGCTAACTCTTTTATACGTCTACCTAAAGGTAAATATATTATTACCCTAGCAGGAATTATTACACACCTTTATTCGTCTATATCTTTTTCTATTATTAGAGATCATCATAATTGGCCATGAAACCTTTGTGCTATATAAAGCGCTGCTCCGTCAGTCACATAAGCAATATGCCAGCAATGCGTCTTAAATACAGGCTTACATAATACTTTTGACTAACTTTCAACGATCAGAATCAGAATAAAGATAATAAATATCAATGGGATAACCGGGGAACTGACTTTTTTTCACCTGATTGGAAACGTCAGTGGCCTTGACCATAGTTGGCTGTATAATATTGACCTCCTTTAGTCAAAGTTAAGTGCTTGTTTTTTAGTGATGTACGAAAATTGTAACGTTCCTGAAGAAATGTGTTCAATAAGTCCGGCTTTTACAGCCAGACTCTTGCAGTTGCTGAGCACTTCGGGAAGATCTAAAAAGTGTTCGTTAAATAAAACTTATTTTACGGTCAAAGTGATTCAGGATAACTATCAGTGTGTCTATCCTATAATCTAATGTTCCCTTCTCGATCTGGGTGATCCGCGCCGGAGAGACACCGACCTTAAAAGCCAGGTCCTTCTGACTTATCCCGGAAGCACCACGTAAAGCTTTAACGAGCTCCCCGATCCGGCCCCTCTCCTCCCCTGTTAAATTTGTATTAAAGTTTCTTTGTGCCATAATATAATGATTATTTGTGTCCTGTGCACTCTTTAGAAAACTATTTATTTGAATTTTTAGGTAGATCCTCCTTCCCTATCGGTCCTGTTTTAATAGTCACCTCTGTCCCTTTCGAAGCAAAGAAAGGAATTGACCTATAGGTTAAAGCAGGATTCTCTTTACAAATTCTAACAGCTTCTGATTCTTCAAAAGTTGCCCCAATGGCTTGCTTTTCTGTATCCTGGATGACAAATATTGTTTTCATTGTAAAATAATTAAGTTATTTTCTAAAAAACGAAGCATAGAAAGCACCCATTTTTCGCATAAGTTTTGTTACCTGAGTAATATCTTCCGGAGGCTGGTCGATCCACTCAACCTTATCAAAAGTTCCATCAATAAAAAGGGCACTGAATTTTGGCGGCTTTAAATGGTGGATAACGTCTCTGTGGTCGCTAACTTTTTCTATTTTAAAAACCGGGGCTTTCTTGATATATTCTTTTATCAGTTCATCAACGGGCTGCTTAAGGTAATAATCCTCTGTAGTGTAGCGAAAGAGATCGCCGCCGGGCTGGAAGATATGAAAGACTTCATCTGTCTGCCGGATACGGTAAACGGTGGAGCTACTGCGGTCCTCCAGTATCTCAAGGGAGCCAACCTCAAGTATTTTTAACCGATCAACAATTTCAATACCCGGATGAATGGCAACATCACTAAAAAACTCATTAAACAGGCTATCGATCTGTTTTAGTCCAAGCAGGTGCCAGTCGTTTCTGAAAATTACCCCTTTCATATCTATTTCAAATGTTTCCACAAATCTAAGGTTTTTATCGTCCCATGTTCAAAAACATTAATGGCCAGCCGTTTCTCGATGTTAACGGCTGGCCATCCTCCCGCTCAGTTTTCAGACGGAAGGAACAAAACATTATCAGCCAGGTAAATTTTAAAAACGTCAAAATTTTCCTCGTAATCATCTGTTAACGAAACTGAGCCAAAAATCTGCGTTAAAACAGGCGTTTTATCTAAATACAAGACAACCTTCCACTGCCCGGCGTTTTCTCCCTCTATAAGCCTCTCAAGGGTCCAAATTTGAAAATTTATAGCCTTAACCGACCTTTCGCCCTGGTAAGATAAAACCGTGTCTAAAAACCAGCACAGGCCTAATTTCTCAGTTATGTGTTTCACTCCGTCAGTTAAAAAGAATTTAAAAAAGAGGTTGGAATGTCTGTAATAATTTTCAGATCCCCGGAATCCTAAAAATTCATCGTTTAGGGATCTTCTTTCTGATTTTTTGTTTTCTGTGGTTTCCATTTTTTGTACAGTTATAACGGTGTGACTCACCTTTTAGGTTAAATTAAATATTGTTTGCCAGGCAAAAATTATCAAAATAGGCGTTCTCCTGAGACTCAATAAAAGAGCTAGTGTTTTCTGTTTCCTGCTCTGCCAGGAATTTTTTTGAGGATCTGCAGTAAACCTTTTTATTTACCCTGTCATATAAACAGTTTTCGCCCTTTTCGATTGCCCGGCCGGTCTCTGCGCATTTGCTTTTGAATTTTGCATTAATAAAGTTCATAAGATTAAACAGTTTTTACGGTGTGGCTCACCTTTTTAAATTATAATTTGTGAAAAAAAGTAAGCGGGGATGGGGCTCCCACCCCCGCTTTTCTTTAACTGGCCATTTCGACCTCCTCCCCCACTTCTGTAAGTTCGCTATGGTTTTCGGATTTGATATTAAAATAAGGTACCGCCTCAGGGAATCTTTCAGCTATATAACTGATAGCCTTGTAAGCTTCTCCACAAACTTTGAAAGCCAGGTTTTCATCCTCTTTCAGGCTCTCTTTCCAGCCCTGTAAATAAGCAGCTGAGTTAATTTTTTGCTTCTCAGGAGCAAAATTATTGCTTGCCATAATAAAAGCGGAGCTAATTTCTGCCACCAATTCTTCAATTGCATAAGCCTGTTTGTGGTTTTTATAGCTTTCATTAAACTTTTTTATTCTGCCGGTCCTGATTTCGTGGCCGGTGCTGTGCGAGACCTCGTGTAACATTGTAGCATAAAAATACTCATTGTTTTTAAATTGCGGTCTGTCTGTGAGCTGAATAAGGTCTTCCAGCGGACTATAAAAACAACGATCTGAACCGGGGACCAGGTTAATTTTGCATTCCCAGCCAGTAAGAACTTTTTCGCATCCTTCCAGAGTTCTTTCAGGGTTTGAATTAATAATTCCCTTATCTTCTGTTTCATTTAATAAAGCGTTATTAATCACTGTCTGCAAACTTTCACCGGTCTGGACGTCTGAAAACTGAGCTACATTAAAAACGTGATGAATTTTTATAAACGGAAGCTTTACAATTTTAGCATCGTTTAGCTGCTTGGTAGTCCATGTGTTATAAGGGCTTTCAGGAAGATTTTTTCTCTGGGCGCCAACCATCTTGTAAAAAGAAAAGCTGTAAAAGTATACCGGTAAACCTTCGTTCCCTTTGCCAACCATATAACCAAGGCTCAAGCCCTGTTTAAAAGTCATAAACTGAAGGGTGCTGAAACCTTTAAACATTGAAGCGAAAAGAAGAAAAATAAAATTCCCGTTTTTGTACTGGTGGCCGGTCTTGTAATTAGTCACGGCAGAATTTTTGTTAACAGGAACAAACCAAGGTTTTTCCCAAGATTCATTTAATTTGCGGTTTAACATCTCGTTAAACATCTGCTGAAGTTGTTCTTTTTTCATTTTGCAAAACAGTTTTTACGGTGTGACTCACCTTCTAAATTAAATTCTCATATACGGTTCCACATGGAACAATAAACACTGTCTATCAGTCAAATAACTTACTTAAATATACAACCATATACGATAACATCCAAATATTTTAACAACTATTTACACACAATTTTGCATTTTTGACGGCACATCTTTGCCCTGGAGAATGTCTCCAGCTGTGGAACATAGGCAAAAGTGCCGTCATAATTGGTTGATATCGTTTCCAGATCTGGCGGCGATTAGTCAGGAACCAATAAAAAATGTAGTGCTTCTCTCAAGTTTAAAAAATGGCAACCTTACGTAAATTCAAACTCGGAGAAAATTATAACAAATAATTATTTGTATTTTCAACTGACTAGCCGGGGATTGTTTTGGACCCGCTAAAACATGCAGTCATTTTTGCAAGGGAGCAAAAATGTATAATCAATCATTTCGATATGGACTTTTGCGGGCGAAATGGTAGTGATTAACACCACTTTTTTATTTGAAAAAATTCTTAATCAATGTTTTTTCCCTTAAAAACTTCTTTAAAATTAATACTAAATATATAGCACTCATTTAATAGTCTTATAAGTCATTAATTAAAAATGAGTTAGAAAGGGTGGACGTTGCATGGTAATTCTTAAATAAAGTTTATCAGCTGTAGAATGGTTTATAGTCTGAGTTGCTGGCTTTAAAGAACTTTTATTGAAATGTGAAAGGGTTTAGAAAATATTTTTATAATGTAGAGAAGATGTATAATACTTGTTGAAAAAAGGAGACAGCCAAGGGAGTGTTTTATAATTACTTGATTATATGTTAATTAAAATAGATCTCGGAGAAATATATAACATAAAATATTTAATGAAAAAAAGAACTCGGAGAGATTTATAACATTTTGGGTCCCGCCCCTATGTTTATAGTTTGATTAAGCTGATTTTTCCTTCAAATTTCATTTTTCACTGACAAAATGGCAGCGTTTTGCAAAAAAATTAATTTTTATCCTTAAAAATACCTTTAAAAAGTTGATTGATTTAAATTTGTTTAATCATTTGGATAGTTTGTTGGATCGTTAGAACATCGAATGGTAAGGTAATTAAGCGTTTGAAGTCGGAGAGAAATATAACAGTATTCGGAGAAATATATAACAATACTCGGAGAAATATATAACTTTAACTCGGAGAAAATTATAACTGCTTGTATAGAACTCGGAGAAAATTATAACTAAAACTTCAAAGGATTTTCAAATTCATTAAGCAAAGATTTCAAAACGTAACCGGTAATATCAGTAATTTTTGTAGCATCTTTGGAATAAACATCGCTTAATTGCATGATTTTTAGTAAGATGTCGCTAACAGAGGCGTGATTGAAAATATGCATAATCTGTTCTATGTGTCTATCTTCGAATTTAAAGTGTGTTCGCAGAAGGTAGAGGACATAATCTTTCTTCTCGCTATCCTCTTTTATAAGTTCGGGAGTGATCACCTTGAAGTTTAAATGAGTGACCGTATTGCCTTGTTTTGTTATAAAATCCTCCGAGTTGCAATTAAACCAGCAATCGGCTTTTTCAAAAAGTTCTTCCTGAACAGGAACAAGAATATGCTTTTTAATATCGTTATAGTACTTGTATTTTGAATCAATTCCCATTTGTTCTCTAAAACTATCCAGGGAGATTACAAACCCACCTTTCTTTCTCCAGCTGCAGATTAGCTTGTATACCCGGGAAGTATATTTGTTTTTTGCGCTTTGCGCAATGCTGTATAAGAAACGGGTATAATTAATAGGTTGGCCGAATTGGTTTTGCTCGATATCAATTAAAAGCTTTGCAATTCTTTTATCAATTTCCACCTCTATATGGCTGGAACGATTGTTTTCTACAGGTACATTAGCACTTAATAAACCTGCATACCGGACATAATTTTCCTTTGTTACCGCATCTTTATATGGGAATTCTATCACGATAGAAGCCAATTTTTTAACAGCCTTTTTTACATGCTCGTAGTTCTGTGGTATAGATAATTCTTTTAACGGGATGTTGAATTTAATGAACTGCGAATCATTAAAATCCTTAAATATCTTCAATTGCGTGTAATCCTCTCCTTTTCTGCTTATTTTTATTGCATCCTGGAGATAATACATAACAGCGTTAAAAACTTTTTCCTGGGTTAAAGAATATTCATAAATAGCATTTGTGACTCGGTTAGGCTGATATATGTAATCCTTAAAAGCAGGAAGCATAAGTATTTTTTCTTGCTTTTTAGTAACCCGGGGGACTTTCAAGGTTTTTTTCATTTTGAGGTGCTATTTAAGTAGTGTACGCCAGTTTTTCCCAAACTGCAGCTCAAAGTAGGTCTCAAAGGCGATGTTTGCCATTTGGCTTTCTCCTAGCTTCTTTTTGAACTTGGCGTATTTAAATATCTCGAGGAGTTCAGGTTTTAAATAGAATGTTTTTCGTTCCAGTTCGGCTACATTTAAATCCTCATGATTCATTTTAATTGTTGACTTGTTGCTATGTTGACTTGTCAACTTAGCAACATGTTGTTTTCTTGGCTTTAGATTATCTTTAACTGCAATTTCTGTTGCCTGGCCTGTAGAGCTGTTACCAGTTTTTTGCGTTTCTTTAACCTGGCTAAAGGTACTCTCAAATGCATTTGCATTTTTCATATTAATTGCTTTTTTTAAGTCTTTCAATTACTTCTTTACTAAAACTTTCCATATCCTCACTGCCTCGTTTTTCAGAGAAAGAGGATTCGAAAGTGAAAATGTCGGTTTGTTCAGCTTGTGCCTGTTTAAATTTTTCGTTAGTTCTGATAGAGGTGTTAAACACTACCTCTTTGAAGTGTTTTATAAGAGGCGCCTGCATCTCGTTGTTGATCTTTCGTCCTTTGTGAACCTTGGTTGTGATAACCCCTAAGACATTTAGATCAGCATTTACCTGCTTTGCAGAATTTATATTGTCATACAGCACGGCTATTCCAATTGCTGAGAAGATATCATATTCAACCGGTATAACCACATGATTGCTTGCAATTAAAGCATTAAACGTCGGCGTATCAAGATTTGGAGCGGTATCGATAAAGATAAAATCAAAAGTATTAAGGTCCTTGAGAATATTTTTGAGGGCAAACAACTGGTCAGCCGGATTCATACGACCAAAAAGAGCGCCGTTAATATCTTTGTCATTTGGTAGAATGTATAGGTTTTTATACTCCGTAATAGAAAAGTCCTCAATCGTAATCGGAGCTTTCTTTAACAGCAAACTACCTAAGTCCTTATTCAGGGTATGCTTGATTGAATAACTCAGGTTTGCCTGGGCATCAAAATCAATAACAGCGGTTTTATATCCATTTTTGGCCATGCAAACGCCAAGGTTCTGGGTAATGGTTGTTTTTCCAACCCCTCCTTTGTTATTAATTATGCTAATAATGTTCATCATAATATAGATATCCGAAGTGAGTTATTATGTCAACATAACAACATACTGACATGCTGTTATGTTGTTATGTTGACATGTTGTTATTGCAAATATAGGATTATTAGTATTATACACAAACAAATTAATTATATAATTTTAAACAGAAATTGAAATTCTGAAATATATTAAACTTTTACATAGGTATTATGTTTGATATTTAAAGCAAATATCACTGGAGTAAGTGGTAGTTTCTTTCAATTAAGTTCCTAAGACTTTCATTGCTAATCAAAGATTATGAATCCAGAATAGGCTTATTGGGTAAATGGCATTTTACAGTAAACTTGAAATAAGTTACTATGTCAACATAACAACATGTCAGTATGTTGTTATGTTGTTATGTTTACATTTTGCTTTGCAAGTATAGAGATTATTAGTATTAAGTGGCAGTTTCTTTCAATCAAAGTTCCTAAGACTTTCACGATGGTAAATCGAAGATTATGACCCTTTAAACTTATTCAAGGTACATGGCATTTCATAATAACTCCTAATATCCTCTTAAGAGGTCGCAAAGGGATACGAATAGGTTTCAATGGGAAATCGCATCCCGAAGTAGCGATAGATTAAAAGAAGCCCCTTAAAATCGTTATTCAGGGGATTCTCATTTCTTTAAGGTTTAACCACAAAAAAAGGGGGCATCGCCCCCTAATTTACTTTTCTTCAGATTTTGCTTTACTTTGAAATTCTACTGTATCAACAGTACAGGTAAGAACTGCAATTGCTTTTTTAGCATCTTCTTTGTCAATGTAAGCCCTTGCTGAAATGTCGCCCTGTATGGTAACTAGCGTTCCTACTTTAAGGAAGGGGAAGACTTTTTCACGGTTCCAGAGTGCACACTCGAACCACGTAGTTTCAGAGACTTTGTCACCGTTTTTTGCCGTGAAGTGTTTATCAGCAGCTACAGTAAAGTTAAGAACTTTAGAATCACCAACCTGTGCAACTGGCTTTATTGAGCCGATGTTGCCTGTGAAAATTGTTACGATCATAGTAATAATTTTTTAAGTAAATAATAATATAATGCTGTAAACCAGCAATTTTACGTGAAGTGCAGCCTATAAGAGTAAATAAGGTAAAAAGGAAACGAAATAAATAACAAAGTGGCTTTATGTCGGAGTCTTTTGAGCGGGACGGGGTGTATTGCATTGGCCTCCATTTTATTCGTTAGGCTAAATTTATGGGAAATTCTGGTTAAATGACCATGAGGCGTAGCCGAATACCGCTATTTTATATTGTTCTCCTTTTATAAACGAAAGCGAGCTGTAGTGTTTCCAGGGCTGGAGCGAGGATTACGAAATTTAGAATAGCCTAACAAAAGGAAAGTGTTAGCCGGTTCGAGTGGAAGCGAGAAAGCGTCTAAATCTTTCCTGGCAATAGGGGAGGGGTTTTCAATTTGTATATTCTTCCTAATAATTGAAATCTCCTTTTTAGCCAAACATTCTAAGTCTCTTTTGTTTAGCTAAAAACCGTGCAGTGGTAAAGCCCTGAATTTACAACTTTTCTTAGCAGAGAGCATTAAGAAAGGCGGTACATATTTAGAAACTCGCTGTGTTTCGACCCCAGATCCCCGGAGTAATAGAATGTACCGCCTTAAATCTTTAATATCTTCTATTCAAAGAACATTCAAAAGAGGGCGACACTTGATGTGAAAGTCAAATGTCTGGAAGACAATATGGACTGTGTCTACTGTCTGATAAAAGGAAAGTGTCGCCCGGGGAGTCCTTATATATAATTTTTACACTTTTTAATACAGCAAACCAAATTTATGCATTTTGATTAATATTTCAAAATATTATATTAACAAAACATTGCAAATACAACTCAAACATCCAATTAGTAACTGTTCATTAAGATTTCAAGAAGTCTTTAGGGGGAAAAACATTGATTAAGAATTTTTCCATATCCAAACGTGGTGTTAGTCACTACCATTTCGCCCGCAGAAATCCAAAACGAAATGATGGATTAAACATTTTTGTTCCCCCATCAAAAATGATCTTTATAAACCACATTTCCACCTATCCCAGACATCTGCTTATAGAAATTTAAACAAAAGAAATAAAATACGTTAATTTTGTACAAAAGATTATTGGATGAGTATAAAGAAAACCAAGGCGGTAAAAGCTGATAGGGAGCCGAATGAACGGAACTGGTCTATACCCGATCAGGTGGTTTCTCTGGAAGAGATTCAGACTGCCATCAAGAGTGCTGAAGATGGACCCATTATGACGGTTCAGGAAGCAATGAACAACTTTGAGCAACGGCTGAAATCTTTTGTGCGGCCCGGCCTTGGCCGAAGGCAATAACAAATATCGTCCAAGTTAGAGCTAGCTTTTTTTTGTTTTTATTAATTTATATTATTATCTTTGTCTTGGAATTCATTCTTACACAGAATATTTGGATTGGGGTGTCCCCGGTCGGCAAGAGCTCAGAAATGAGCTCTTGTTTTTTTATGGGAAATACTTCAATCCATACATTTTTGTTCCCTGTGAATAAATTTTTGGTTTTACAATCTCATAGGCAGGATTTGCTCTTTCTTTATCCATTGCATATCTAGCAATTGGGTAAGCAACTAAATCAGAGAGTTGAAGTCCGTTAATATTTTGTTTTTTATTTCTGAATTCTATTTTAAGTTTAAATGTCTTCAATCTTTCAGGTGTGAGATAATAAGTTCCTTTATTTCTTATTGATTCAAAATGCTTTTTTAGTTGAATATCTTCCTTCTTTCCACGCTCTTCAATTATAAAAAATAGAGTGCCAATTTTTGTATGAAGTGAATTGAAATAAAAGATTGCTCGTTCAACAATAAATGAAAGTGCTATTTCATAAACATCGTTTTTCAATTTCCCATACTTTTTAATGTACCCTTCTTTATCAATTATTGAGGCGATAACTGTGTAGGGAGATTTTGAAATTGCTTCATCAAGCGAGGAGTAGAATTTTTGCTTAATTTGTAGATCTAACAAAACCTTAAACTCTTTATCACATTTTCTGATGTCACGAGAATGAAATATTACCCTTTTATTATTCCAAAAAGTAGTTTTAATTTCATCAAAACTTTCATTTATAAGAGCATATTCTG
>Ga0224521_1000068_pt1 | contig 36318 bp, 27 predicted proteins | sample CFST0metaG_FD_182731 | JGI IMG/M metagenome (GOLD analysis project Ga0224521, IMG submission 182731) | Peat soil microbial communities from Stordalen Mire, Sweden - C.F.S.T0 | ecosystem: Environmental > Terrestrial > Soil > Wetlands > Peat | place: Sweden: Norrbotten County, Stordalen Mire... | reverse complement strand
GAATCATGCTGAAAAAAAGATAACAGGATAACTTGAAAAAATGAAGATTGAGATTTCAACTAAAATCAGACAGGTTTGTCCACAATTAGCTTTGGCTACTATTATTTGCGAAGTAAAGAACTCGGCGACTTCGTTTGATTTTTGGCGTGAAATGGAAACCGAAATTCAACGAATAAAAGCAACTTACTCATTAGAAGAAATAAACAAACGCCCTGAAATAGCCGCAACACGTAAGATTTATAAACTCCTGGGAAAAGATCCTAATCGTTATCGTCCTTCAGCTGAAGCGTTATGCAGGAGAATACTTCGGGAAATAGCAATTTATAAAGTCAGTACGCTGGTCGATATTATCAACCTTGTTTCTATCCGAAGTGGGTTCTCCATCGGTGGTTTTGATTTGGAGAAAATTCAGGGAGATATACAACTTGGAGCAGGAACAGCCGAAGATGAATTTGAAGCTATAGGCAGAGGATTATTAAATGTAGAAGGACTACCACTTTATAGAGACAACGCAGGTGGAATTGGCACCCCAACTAGCGACAATGAGCGAACAAAAATATCAGAAAATACCACACAACTTCTTATGATCATCAATGGATACAGCGGCAAGGAAGGACTTCAGGAAGCCGTAAACCACGCGATCCAATTGCTCGAAAGATACGCCGAATTAAAGAGCTGTAAGGTTGTTTGGATTGATTAATCACCTAAATCAGCCATCATTTTCTCCAATTCCTCATCCAAATCGTGCAATTGCTTTTTGCAGAATTCCATAAGTAGTGCCGCCCTCTTCACTTTTGCCGAAATTAAATCCATATTTACTTCTGAACTACTTTCAAGTTCGGCCAGAATTTGTTCCAGTTCTGTAATTGCCTCGGTGTATGTTAGTTTTTGCTTTGTCATAACACATTAATTAAAATTTAAAAGAAAGAATCTAAAGAAAATTATTCTTCCGAAAAATGCACCAACACATGCCTGTAAGAGTTGAATATCTTCGATTTAGAACAAAATCCCAAATACACTTTATTATCATCAACAACTGGTAAATACCACGAATTTGTATCTTCAAAAATATCCATCACTTTTTCCATAGGCATTGTGGCATTCAATAAAGCCGGTGGAGATGTCATCAATTTGCTTACTTTAAAGCGATTATATAAATCCGGTCGAAACATAATATTACGCACTTCGTCTACCAACACTATACCACTCAGAACGTTAGTAACAGGATGAACTACCGGAAATAAATTTCTTTTGGATTTGGATATATTCTTCACCAGTTCGCCCAGCGTCATTTCGGGATACAAAATTATAAAATCCGTTTCAATAAAGTTCTCCATTTTAAGCATGGTAAGAATGGCTTTGTCTTTATGATGCGTCAGCAATTCGCCTTTCTGAGCCAGTCGCATGGCATACAAACTATGCGGTTCAAACAAAATAATTGTCAGATAAGAAACCACAGAAACAATCATCAACGTCATGAACAGATTATACCCGCCGGTAAGTTCAGCAATAAGAAAAATTCCGGTAAGTGGCGCATGCATTACCCCCGACATCAAGCCTGACATTCCTGCCAGGGCAAAGTTTTCAATAGGAATATGAAATCCTATCACATTCAATATTTTAGCAACAACAAAACCTGTCAGACAGCCTACAAATAAAGACGGAGCAAAAATACCTCCCACTCCACCCGATGCAGTGGTAGCAGCCGAAGCAAATATTTTAAAAATAACTATCAAACCCAGATAAACAATGATAACCCATGAACCGGTACCTAAGTTAAGAAAGAAACTCTGATTTAATACCGAAGCCGACTGTCCATTCAAAAGAGCTGCAATTGTATCGTAACCTTCGCCATAAAGCGGTGGAAAAATAAAAATTAGTAAACTGAGAATAGAACCACCTATAGCTAGTTTTGAATATGGATTTTTGTATTTTCTGAAAAATCCCTCAATTTTATTCATGCCACGGGTAAAATACAACGACACAAGTCCGCATATAATGCCTAAAAGAATTAAGTAGGGAATTCGTTCAATAGCAAAGGGTTCATATTTACTGAATTGAAATATAGCTTCACTCCCCGAAAAAAAATAAGACAATGATGTGGCTGTAACCGAAGATATTAAAAGAGGCGCAATTGCCGTGAGAGTCATATCAAGCATCAACACTTCGAGGGTAAACATTAAACCGGCAATAGGTGCTTTAAAAATACCACCTATGGCTCCTGCAGCTCCACAACCCACCAATAACATCAAAGTTTTCTGATCCATTTTGAAGAAATTCCCCAAATTGGAACCAATAGCAGAGCCGGTGAGTACAATAGGTGCTTCAGCTCCTACCGATCCACCGAAGCCGATAGTTATTGAACTTCCCACCATCGACGTCCATACATTATGAAGTTTAAGAATACTTTTTCGTTGCGAGATGGCGTAAAGTATACGGGTAACACCATGACTGATATTATCTTTTACAATGTACCGAACGAACAATGAAGTAATAAAAATACCAACAACAGGAAAAAGTAAATACCAGTAATTTACATCTTGTCGGCTAAAATGACTTGTAAGTAAGAGTTGGATTAAGTGGATTGATTTTTTCAGAAGAAAAGAAGCGATAGCAGCAAAGACACCGACTATAAAACTTAATATTAATATAAAGTGTCGCTGCTTTATATGTGCTTCGCGCCATGCAAGCATTTTCAAATACCAATTCTTAGTTTCCATACCTTTATAAAAAAACTCTAACAACCTTTCAAAAAACTTTCAACAAAGATATATAAATTAGCTTCTAAATCAAATTTCTGACAACTTAAATATTATTTCAGGCATTTATATAAGCAGACAAACAGCTACTATTATCAGTAATCCATTCTTTCTCATATACGAGTACAAATGATATATAATTATGAAGTCAGTTTTACATTTGCAATATTAACCGATATTCAAAACAAAAAGCTGATAAACAACAACCGTCATGAGAAGTAGCATCGGTAAATAACAAAAAAAGGACTAACTAACATAAAGTTAATTAGTCCTTTTCTGAGGACCCGAAGCGGGACTGCTTCAATACATAAAAAGTGATTTTTTAGTATCACAAATAATTTAACGACAAAAACTCAGCAACCCAAAAAACTCAGGGCAATGGAAATCAGGCGATTTTGTTGAAATCGGATTCCAACTCACATAATGCGGAGTTGATGTTCCATCAGCACATTTATAGAAATTTCCCAACAAAATATCCGGGAGCTCATTCGGATTAATTTCAAGTATTTCAAATGGTATCCTGACTGTCAGTTCCCAGCAACTAGTACCTTCCTTCTCTGAAAAAGGTTGACTATAAAGAGATGAAAAACGTTCAATTTGCTTCATCTGATTTTCTGAAAATGGAACAATATCTGCATTACGTCCCCTTCGGGTTGTTGCAACACAAGACCCAATACAATTAAACTCAAAATTCATGTAAGTATCACCTTGTGGTTTTTTGCAGAAAAATTCAACACAACTATCTTCCCATACAGGTTCCCGGTCATTAATATATAAAGCCCTAATGTTTGTTTCTTTTATTTGAAACTTTATATACAATGCACTTTCTGAACGAGCTATTAAAAATTTAGAATCAGGACAATAAGAAAACTCCAAAGGCCAATTGACATTATCGATAAAATGATATTCTTTCTCAATACTTAGAACCTTTGATGCACCATGTGCATCGGCGTTATTTAAAGCTTGTAAATACTGGATATTAATTGCATTCATGAAAAACACCTTATTTGTAATGATATTGAAATCTAAATAAATAATAATCAAAGCTTATTAAGCCATTCCTTTCACAATATCAATAATCTGTTGTGCTAATTCGTAAGCAGATTTCATTGTTGGAGCCTCGGAATATATTCTAATGATTGGTTCTGTGTTTGATTTACGAAGGTGTACCCATTTATCCGGCCAGTCAATCTTCACTCCATCAATAGTGTTGATGTCCAAATCGCGGAATTTATTGGCAATTTTATCAAGTATTGCATCAACATTCGTTTGGGGTGTTAGCTCAATCTTTTGCTTAGCCATAAAGTAAGTTGGGTATGAAGCGCGTAGCTCACTTGTTTTCTTACCTGATTTTGCAAGTTGTGTCAGAAATAAGGCAATACCAACTAATGCATCGCGTCCGTAGTGACTAGCCGGATAGATAATTCCTCCATTACCTTCACCACCAATAACAGCATGAGTCGCTTTCATTTTGGCAACAACATTTACTTCACCGACTGCTGCCGCTTCGTATTTTTGGTTGTGATTACGTGTTACATCTCTCAATCCACGGGTAGAACTCAGGTTTGAAACGGTGTTTCCAGGAGTTTTTGACAGCACATAGTCGGCAATAGATACCAAAGTATATTCTTCTCCGAACATTTCACCATCTTCACAAATAATAGCTAACCGATCTACATCCGGATCAACCACAAAACCGACATCTGCTTTGCCTTGTTTTAAAACCGAAGCTATTTCGGTCAAATGCTCAGGAAGCGGTTCCGGATTGTGAGGAAACTGACCGTTTGGCTCGCAATATAACTTTTCAACTTGTTTCACACCAAGTGCTTGAAGTAATTCGGGAATAACAATGCCACCAACAGAGTTTACACAATCAATTGCCACTCTGAAGTTAGCTTTACGAATAGCATCTACATCTACCAATTCCAAAGCTAGAACAGAGTCAATGTGTTTTTTTGAAAATGAATTGTCGAATGTTTCTTTGCCCAAATGATCTACTTCGGAAAAAGAGAAAGATTCATTTGCTGCAATTTTCAAAATTGACTCCCCTTCGGCAGCATTTAAAAATTCCCCTTTTTCATTTAAAAGCTTCAACGCATTCCATTGTTTTGGATTATGACTAGCAGTGAGAATTATTCCTCCTGCGGCATCAGTCATTACTACAGCCAGTTCTGTAGTAGGTGTAGTTGCTAATCCAATATTTATCACATCGAATCCCATGCCCATAAGTGTTCCAATAACTATATTTGAAACCATTTCACCCGAGATACGTGCATCGCGACCAACAACAATTTTTTTCATTGCATTATTTTGACCTATAAATGTAGCATAGGCCGAGGTGAACTTTACAATATCAAGCGGGCTCAAACCTTCACCACTTTTACCGCCGATTGTACCACGAATTCCCGAAATTGACTTGATAAGTGTCATATCTGTTTTTATTTTTTAAAAGTTCAACGATTTTGATTAAATTTCAGTTTCAGTTCCCAATTCCATGCGCTGCGCAAAGTATCTTCAACTGTTTCAGCGGCTATCCAACCAAGGACTTCATTGGCATAGGTTGGATCAGCCCATACCTGTTCTATATCACCTTCACGACGACCTACAACTTTATAGGGAACCTTTACCCCTGTTACTTGTTCAAAAGTTTTTATAATCTCAAGAACCGACAGACCACGACCTGTTCCTAAATTAAATGTTTCTATTGAAGATTTACTTTGAACATCTAGAATTCTCCGAACAGCAAGAACATGTGCTCTTGCCAAATCAACAACATTTATATAATCACGTATGCAAGAACCATCAGGTGTATTGTAATCATCTCCATACACCTGCAATTGTTTGCGCAGTCCAGCAGCTGTTTGGGTAACAAATGGAAGTAAATTATTGGGAATGCCGTTTGGTAATTCACCAATTTCAGCGGAAGGATGAGCGCCTATCGGATTGAAATAGCGCAAAATAATCCCTTTATAATTCTGATTGGCATAAATGGTGTCTTTGATTATTTCTTCGCCGACTTTCTTTGTATTTCCATATGGAGAAAGTGGTTGCTTGACAGGAGCTGCCTCTGTTACCGGTAATATATCGGGCTGGCCATAAACTGTGCAAGACGAAGAGAAAACTATGCTCCTTACATCGTTTTTAAGCATTAATTGTAAGATATTCATCAGAGACCCCAAGTTATTTCGATAGTATAGCAATGGCTTTTCAACCGATTCACCTACTGCTTTACTTGCCGCAAAATGTATTATTGCTTTGATATTATTCTGTTTATCCTTGTTGCATTTCTCAAAAAATTTGTCCATTGCCAAATAATCAGCACAATCAATATTCTCGAAAACCGGTCGGATACCGGTAATTTTCTCAATCCTATCTAAAACCTGAATGTTTGAATTAGACAGATTGTCAATAATTACAACCTCATATCCTGAATTTTGAAGTTCAACTACAGTATGTGAGCCTATATAGCCAGTTCCACCTGTTACTAAAATTTTTTTCATAAATTATTCTTGTGAAAATAGTTTTTCCGGGTAGATGCCCTGATTTATTAGTTTGTTGATTGCGTTTACTGTTTGTGGACGATCCTGAGCGTAAGTCACACCAAACCATTTAGAAGGTGTACCCAATACTTTACAAGTAACTTTCCCCTGAACAATCAGGTTGTTCACAGCTAGCGGGATATAAAATTCCGATTTGAGTTTCTGACCATTTTCAACTAAAAACTCTTTGAAAAACCCTATTGAATAATCGAAGTAATCCGGAGTAAAACCCCACATATTCATCGATACCGGTGTATTATGATCAATTGTTACACTATCACCAGTTTCTGTCAGATAGACAATTTCACCTTCTCTTTCTTCAATATGAGTACGTTCAACCACGTTTTTTAGAAAACTCTTTTCATCAACTTCACAAACTCCACGACTTACCGCACCACTTTCCGACAAGGTATTTCCAACCCGATAACCTATCATACAGTATTCATTCTGTTTTCCCTCCATCCTTTTTAGAAAATCAGCCAGGATTGTAAAAGATTCCTGACCATAAAAATCATCGGCATTAATCACGGCAAACGGTTCTTTAATAACATCTTTCCCCATTAATACAGCATGATTAGTCCCCCACGGTTTTTCTCGTTCTGGTAAGTAACCATATCCTTCAGGGACTTTATTAATCTCCTGAAAAACAATATCAGTCTCAATTATATTTTTATACTTATCTAAAACGATATTCCTGAAATCTTTCTCGAAGTTTTCACGAATGACGAAAACGATTTTGCCAAATCCTGCTTTTATGGAGTCATAAATAGAATAATCCATAATAGTTTCACCATTGGGTCCCAGACCATCTAATTGTTTTAATCCTCCGTAGCGGCTTCCCATGCCGGCAGCCAAAATAAATAATGTTGGTTTCATTTTTGTATTTTTGTAGTAAAGCTATGTGACTTTACTTTTATCTCAAATTTCATTTTATTAAACAATCTTATACTCAACAAATGCTTCGATAGCTTCGTAAGAGGCAAGACCTAATTTGTTGTACAATTGGGCCGTTGCTTGATTGCGTTCCTCGGCACGTTGCCAAAATAATCGCTCATCATTGCCCAGAAATGGAGCACTCTCCATTTGAGACTGATGCTTAAGAATAGAATGTCTCTTTTTACGAAGTTGCTCGGGACTTATAGGCACTGCCATTTCAATATGATCTATTTCCCATTCTGCCCATGCTCCACGATACATCCAAATGCGGCATTCTTTCATCCATAGTGTGGTTTTTAATTCATGGATGGCAGCTAAGGCTGCGTTTAGACAAACTTTATGCGTGCCATGTGGATCAGCCAAATCTCCGGCAACAAATATTTGATGAGGCTGAACACCTTCCAACAATGGAATTATCTTTAGAATGTCTTTATCCGAAAGTTCTCCTTTCTGGACTTTGCCGGTTTCATAAAAAGGTAGATCAAGGAAATGAACATTATCCGGATTAACTCCCATAAAACGACAGGCTGTACGGGCTTCTTCCCTACGAATCCGGGCTTTTATATAAAGAACATCTGCTGTATCGATATCTCCCGCTTGTTTGTCATTATTCAAAAAGTGGAGAATCTCGGCATATTTCACCCTAACTGTCTCGTTTGTTGTATCAAAACGATCAATTACATCTTGCATCAATGAAATGTATCGAATAACTTCTTCATCACCAACGGCTATGCTTCCCGAGGTCTGGTAAGCTACATGTACCTCGTGATGTTGGTCAACAAGGCGTTGTAAAGTGCCACCCATTGAAATTACATCGTCATCAGGGTGCGGACTGAAAACTACTATCCGCTTTGGATACGGATTGGCTCTTTCAGGTCTATTCGTATCGTCAGCATTGGGTTTACCTCCCGGCCAACCGGTTATGGTGTGTTGTAAATCATTGAAAATTTTGATATTTACATTGTATGCTGAACTATACAATGCCAGTAATTCATCTAGTCCATGTTGGTTATAATCTTTATTCGTCAGTTTAAGAATTGGTTTGTTTGTTTCGTTACAAAGCCATACAATAGCGCGACGAATGAGCATATCTGTCCATTCACAGGGACCAACCAGCCAAGGATGACTTATGCGAGTCAGTTGTTGCGCAGCATTTAAATCAATTGCTGCCATAGCATTCTTATGCAACTGCAGAAACGATGCTGGTACGCTGTCATCTGTTTTTCCTTCAATTACGTCTTTCAGAATAGCTGACTTGTTTTCTCCCCATGCCAACAAAATAACCTGTTTTGCATTAAGCAAAGTTGAAAGTCCCATGGTTACAGCACTTGTTGGTACTTCGGAGATGGAACTGTAATATCGCTTCAAATCCCGTTGAGACTCATTATCAAGGAGCATTAGACGGGTTAATGTGCTTATCTGAGAACCCGGTTCATTATAGGCGATATTTCCAACTAAACCAACACTTACCAATACTAAATCCAATCCATCGTATCGATCAATCAGTTCTTCGTAACGGCGGCAAAAGTCATACACGTTGGTACGATTGACACTTGTATCCGGTGTAAAGAAATTTTCGGATTTAAAATCAACTTTGTCAAGCAAATATGTACGCAGAAGTTTCGCATTGGAATGCCGTTCGTCTTGATTGACAGGAAAGAACTCAGATACATTAAAAACAACTACATCAGCAAAACTCAAGTCTTCTTCCTGGTGCATTCTTACCAATTCGTCATAAACGCCCAGTGGTGAAAACCCACCCGATAATCCGAGAACACAGCGTTCTCCATGATTCTCTTTATCACGAATTAGTGCTGCTACTTTTTGAGCAATAGCATACGCACCTTCGTTGGTGTCGGTATATATATTTGTACGTAGTTTTTCATATCGGGTTTGACGTAGACTTTCAATCATGTCGTTCGAACGATAATAACGTTCGGGAGTGCGTTCTAAGGTGATTTTAGAACTTAAATCATATTGCATTTTTTCTTTATTTTAAAATTAGTAACCTGAAAACCGAAGTAGTAGACTATAATCCTTCAATTTCCTTAAAATACCGATAAGTACCTACCTTTAACTCTTGAGTTGCAGATTCATCGCATACAATTATTCCTCTTTGGTGCAATTGCAATGCTGTTATGGTCCACATTTGATTAATTGAGCCTTCAACTGCCTGTTGTAAAGCATGTGCTTTATTATGACCGCTTACAATAATCAATACTTCTTTAGCATCCATCACTGTACCCACACCTACGGTTAGTGCTGTTTTAGGAACCAGATTCACATCATTTTCGAAAAAGCGCGAATTGGCAATTATGGTGTCTTGCGTTAGTGTTTTCGTTCGGGTACGAGAATGCAAAGATGATCCCGGTTCATTGAAAGCAATGTGACCATCTGCACCTATTCCACCTAAAAATAAATGAATTCCACCGACTGATTTAATCTTATTCTCATAGGCTTCACATTCTGCATCTAAATCAGGTGCATTACCATTTAATATATTTGCATTCTCAGGCAGAATATCAATGTGAGCAAAAAAATTATCCCACATAAAGCTGTAATAACTTTGCACATGTTCTTTCGGAATACCGACATATTCGTCCATATTGAAAGTGACAACATGTTTGAACGAAACTTGCCCTTCAGTGTATAGCTCTATGAGTTTTTTATAGGTTCCGAGTGGAGTTGATCCCGTTGGTAAACCCAACACAAAAGGGTGATCTGCACTTGGAGTAAATTCATTAATTTTGGATGCTATATAATTTGCTACCCATGTTGAAATACCTGTTATATCAGGTTGTACTATTAATCGCATAAAAGAATTTATTTATAATCTTACAGCTTTTCCCAGACTGTAATTGTTATTAAAAAATATAGAATAGAATTTGGCATCAGATTAAGAGTACCTCATTATTTTTTACGGATCTTATAACCATAAGTTCCAAAATACAGTATAAATAGATAGGCAGGAATAAATATCCAGTATGCGTGTTGGTAATCGGAAATAACTGACAATTCTCCCTTTTTGAAGTAATCAACCAAAAAACCGAAAATCAATGGTAACACAGCTCCACCCACAATGCCCATCACTAAAATAGAAGCACCGGTTTTAGTGAACCTGCCTAAATCAGCAATAGCAAGTGGCCAAATTGCTCCCCACATAATTGAGTTGGCAAATCCAACAGCTATCAGACCGTAAATTCCCATTTCTCCAGGGAGAAATATGACGCATAGAGCAGCAATCAAACCAATGATAGTAAATAGTTTCAACGCATTGGTCTGTGAAATCACTTTCGGAATCATCAGTACACCAAAAACATATCCGACAAACATACCAATAGGTACATATTTGGCATAACTTTCCGGGTTAGCAACATTCTCCCCAAAAACAGCTTTGGCAAAACCAATAATAGAAGCCATTGGTAAGGTTTCGACACCAACGTAGAAAAACAATGCCAAAACACCTAACAATAAATGCGGCATTTGAAACACACTTGTTTTTCCTGTAGCATACGTACTGGTAGTAAGCTCATCGGTTTCATCTTCACCGGCTGCTTTTACTTCGGGTAGCGGTGCGAAATAGATAAATATACTCAGAACAACCAAAATACCTGTTACAATATAAAACGGGAACGAAACCTGATTTAATTGAACGTTTTTCAAATCCAGAAATAACCCGAGAAAAACAGGCCCCATCCACCATGCCAGTTTATTCATAATTCCCATAAGGCACATACGCATTGCCGCACTTTCGTGAGGACCAATAATAGTTACATAGGGATTTACAGAAGCTTGTAACAATGTATTACCGATTCCTCCAACAAAAAGTGCCAGCAGAAATACCGGAAAACTAGCCATATTTGCCGATGGGACAAATAAAGCCATACCAACAGCCATAATCAGAAGTGAAAAAACGATACTTTTTTTATAGCCTACTTTTTTGATAACCCAACCGGCAGGTGTTCCAAAAATAACAAATGCAGAGAAAATCGCAGCTGTAACTAGATAAGACTGAGTAACTGTGAGATGTAGCGCATCTTTCAAAAATGGAGTTAAAAAACCACTGATTCCTATGCCAAATCCAATTACGAAGAATAATACACCCACAATGAGTAATGGAATAACCAGAGTATTTCTATTTTTTGAGATTTCTTTAGATTTCATATTTTTTAAATAAGTAATTTACACTAAAATACAACAGTAGTTTTTATAAAATCTTGCATTTCTGCATAATTAGCTTCAATACTTTGTAATAATTTGAATTGCGCTTTGGAGCGTTGTAAATTATGTAGTGGATTATTTATTTTGTAATAAGTGTCACCATTTAGATAATCTGCAAGAAAGCGGGTTAATTGCATGTAGGTTAATAATCTTGCTCCGAAAGGAAGTAACTCAATTTCAATTGATGAAAGAAAATTCTTCGCAGATTCCAAATAACCTTTGGTATAAGATTTGAAAATTTCCATATTGAAGGTTACGTTATTCAAATCCAGATCATCTTCTTTCCCTGTATTACCGGCTGTACGCATAAAGTCACCAAAATCGGACATTACAAAGCCTGGCATAGCTGTATCCAAATCAATCACACACAATACATTTCCATTGGCATCAAAAAGCATATTATTCACTTTCGTATCACAATGATTGATTCGCTTTGGTAATTTACCCTCTCTATAAAGACGCTCACATTGACACATCTCGTCAGCACGTTTCTCTATTTCGCCAATCAAATCGGAGACTTCACTTAAGCGTCCAACCGCATTACAAGCTACTGCTTCGCGAAATTGCTTCAACCTAAATTCCATATTGTGAAAATCCGGAATTGTTTCTCCCAAGGGCTCTCCAGGAAGATCTGCCAGCATCGATTGAAAATTACCAAATGCTCTTCCTGCGTAGTAAGCATATTCAGGAGTGACTGCTTCATAAGTTTTTGATTCGGGAATAAGAAGCATCATTCTCCAGTAATTCTCACCATCAAAATAATATAACTTATCATCTACCGAAGAAATTAGTGTAAGAGTTTTACGGTCTACATCTGTCTCTCCTGCTTCTTCCAATTTGTGGCGAATATGATCGGTGATTCTTTTAATATTGTTTTGAAGCATATCAACATCTTTAAAGATATTATGATTGATTTTTTGCAACACATACTGTCTGTCAGCATCTTTCAACGTAACACGATAAGTAGAGTTAATCATTCCTTCACCAAAAGGTGTTATATTATTTGCAGCTCCAACAATTTTAAAATTGCGTATAATAGCTTGTAGTTCTGTCATTTTTTAAAAGTTTTTTAAGTATCTAAATTTGAATCTCCCTCTTTATACAAAGTGTGTTTTAAATTTTTATATAGATTTTGTTCTTATACATATAATGCAATGCTGCAAATAAAATTAAAACACCTCCGGCATAAGTGAATGTATCACCCCAACTTCCAATTAAAGGTTTTAATCCATTTATAAATACATCAGCCATTCCTCTAAGCTGATCCCCAAATACATGCGACACCACGTAAGCGAATATTGCATTTGAACCTATGATAATCATCCATTTAGTCCCTTTTCTGATATTCCAGACATCAATAATCAGATAAAAAATGCCAAGAAGCAAAACGCAGATTCCTCCGGAGAATAATACAAAAGAACTTGTCCATAGTTTCTTTATTATCGGATGCCATATATCTAAAACAAGTGCTAATACAATAAGTAATGTTCCAAATATTATGAAATTTCTAAACTTTTTCAGTTTACTTACTCCCGACTGCAGTATGTAACCGCAAAAAACACCTAACATAGTAGTTGCCGCAAAATTAAGACTTGAAACAATCCATGTATAATCCAATCCATCATCAAACCGTCCTAAAATAACAGCATCTACAAATTGAGCAACATTGCCATCGGGCGTATAAGCACCAGCAGTAGTTCCGTTTATTGGAATCAAAGCCATGATAGCCCAATACAAAAGCATCAGCCCCAGAGTGGCAGTTATTTGGTGTAATACAGGCAAATAAAGAATTATAATGGTAGCGATAAGATAACCTGATGCAATCGCTTGAAGTGTATTCGCATACAAATGGAATTTATCTATATTATAGGTGAGCAGATTTCCCTGCACGATCATACCTAACAACCAAAGAATGATAACTCGTTTTATAGTATGTTTCCACAAAGGAATATCGTTTTTTTCAGTGCTTAATCGTTTACGATATGAATACACCATTGAGATACCGACCAAAAAGAGGAAAAGCGGCATAATAATGTCATAAAAATGAAAACCGAACCACTCAACATGATTTAACTGTTCGTTAATAAATCCTGTAATTTTATTATGAAAGACTTTGTCAAGCCCCATAAAAGCGCCCTCTCCTCCCATTATCCAAAACATATCAAAGCCTCTTAAAGCGTCAACTGAAATAACTCTCTCATTTGACAGAAGTCCTGAATCCTTGACATGAAATAAATTCAATTTGCTTGCTAATTTTATCATCTTATTTTATTTTAAAGTTATATGATACTCCATTATAATTTTGAACCTATTTGGCAGGGATAGCATCAAACACCTTCACCTCAAATGGGTTTAACTCAATTTGAAAAAGCTTTCCTTGAGCAATAGGTTGAGATCGGTTTTCAGCTCTAACATCAAAGAAACGATATTCATTGGCTGTATAATCCGGTATTTCAAATATTTTAGCCACATCTATTGTAAATGTTTGTTTTTCAGCAGATGGATTTCTCAGTGTTAATATAGCTTTATGTCGTGACCATGATGCAAAACCATAAATCCGGGAATCTGCAGGAGATCCACCAACCCAATGTGTATCAACCATTATATTCTCATTTGCTTTTGCCCAATGAATTGCTTTTGCTAAACAATCCCAATTGGTTTTGTTTAGCTTATGAGGATTAATGTACAATTCCTGCAAACTAGTTCCTGTTCCAAAAAAAGACCAAATTTCGTCTGCGATATCTTTATCTGACATTTCAAGAGAATCTGGTGTTCCATGATCAGCAATACAAATACCATGATTCATCAGCGAATTAAGAGGATATAAAGATCCTCTTTTGACAATATTCTTATATGCTTCCCCATCTCGATAATTTATCCATTGCTGTCTATTCGATCCAACTCCTGCTAACCCTGTATCCTCTCCATTTCTCCAAATTGCATCTCCATAAAATAACCAGTAAGGCGAAGGCCATGTACCGACAGTCAGACTAAAATATAAGTCAGGTCTAATTTTTCTTAAATCAGGAATCAGTTTCAACAAGGCATTAATATCCTTTTCATAGTTTGCATTAGCACCTTCTGTATCATTTCCCAACCCAACTCCGTCAAACTTAAACATGGTAACACCTTGGTTTTTGACGAAATCAGAAGCAACATCAATAAAGCGTTTATAGTAAATTGGTCCACTTAATGAAAAACCGTTGGAATTAGTTTCGAAAGGCGGGGTTTGTTTCTTTCCATAATCTAGTCGTTGATTTTTAGCTTCGTCATAACCACCCCACGGTGAAATCCAGACCCCTAAGTTAGACTGATACCTTTTAGCAAGTTCTGATAGCTTAGCGAACCCATTCGGAAATCCGGCATTAAACTGCCAAAGTGTTTGATTGTTATCCCAGCCATCATCGAAGAGAAAAGCGTCCACTGTTGTTTTCCGTTTTACTATCAAACTATCCGCGAATGTTTGTATTCTATCTAAGCAAGATGCTTCGTCTAATTTTCTATCTCCCCAGGAAATATCAAACCACGAATTATAATGCAACTGCTGATGATAAGGTACAACACGTTCTCTTTCTAGGTAATATAAAAAACTTCTTCTCATTTGGTTTTTAGAGGAAACACCCCATACCGTTGAAAATATCAAAGGATTTGAAGGTGAAATTGGTTCGTAACGTCTTACAAATAAACCAAGTTGTTGCCCTATTGTGTCAATCTGACTCATTGGATGTTCTATTGCACAGAAAAAATTATTTCCGGCAAGTGGTGATCCGGCTACAACACCGCTACTTTTCAAACCACTTTTTTCCGGAATTTCAATTAATCCTATTTTATCGACACGCAGAGAGTCATTTGAACTTAATACAAACTCCTGTTTGAGATAATTTGATTCGTCTTTTATCGAAAGTATCCAGTGAATTTTTATTCCGTATTTTTCATTATAAAAATCTGCTGTAATACATTTTCCAGTAAAGCGGTCGGCTTTTTTCAAAGCATTCGCACTAGCATTTATTAAACCTTTAACAGGCTTCTTGACTATTTTGAAATCATTTGATGTCAAACTGATTCCATTATGCAGATTCAAATAAAACCATGAGGTTTGTTTCCAGTTTATTATCTGCTTAGTTTCTTTATTTGAAAAACTTTCCGCATGAACTATTCGATTAGTTATCAGCCATTTTGCCTCAAGACTATTATTCTTCACTTCAAAAAAATCATTTTTCACTTGTACTTGTGCAGGTCCTATACTTTCTCCTGCATAAAAGGGTTGGGCAAATAAGTTGCTAAAAACTATGGAAAATATACTTGCCAAAAAGAAATGTCTCATTTTATTCGTTTATTAGTTAAATTGTTTTTACTTGAACTTAAAGCACTCTTATTAGAGTTGTAAATTTATAATTTTCAAATACTCAATGGTGCTTCTAAGTAGGATTCTCCGAGATAATTATTTGATTTTTTCGAACCAAAGCAAGTCATTTATTGACACATCAAATTGCTTATTACCAGGTCCATTAATAATTAAACCTTTGTTACTTTTCCATTTTCCCTGTGGAAAAACTACATTTCTTTTATATGCTTTTTCGAGTATTGGAGCAACCATGATATTTTTGCCCAACATAAACTGATCTTTACATGTTTCAAAACCTTTGTTTGGAAACGAATACTCCATATTACTTACGATTGGGTCACCCGTTTCCGCACTTATTTTTGCCAATTTCATAATCAGAGGGACGAAAACCTGCCTGGACTCTACAGCCATTTTAACGGCCTCTAAATGTGTCTTATCTAAAACCCGCCATGGGGCTACTGAGAATTGCATCATCGGCATCAATGCCTGACATTGAGCTGAACGAACGATTAAATCCTGATCTAAATTACTTCCCTCAATAAATGATGAATAATCTCCTCCGCCAATCATATCAGGACATGAAAAATTATAGCCTAAAAGAGCAGCTGTAGTAATGTGTGGAATAAGCTTCTTCAAATCAGACCATGTATGTAATTTATCCCGAAGTCTTTCTACTAAAGGTTCATTTCCTCGTTTCCACATAGCGCGATATTCATTAAGAGGATATTCTGATCCAAACAGTCCCCAAAGTTCTGTATGGTCATTGGCGGAAATTTTTTGATAAGCTACTGTATTATTAGGATAAAATTCAGGATCACCCGCATCGAATTTAAATCCATCTAATCCATATTCTTTTACCATTTTCTGTAAATGGTTTTTGTACCAAATTACAGCTTTAGGATTAGAAAAATCAAAAACAAGGCTATATCCATTCCACCAGTTTATTATTGCAGGAGTTTTTGTCTCTGCCCACGTCCTGTTTGTAATGCCTTCATTATTCATTAAGACAAGTTTTTCCTTCAACAATTCTCTCGACTCCTCGGTGTCAGGGCTTATAAATGGGGAGACCCACAACATTACTTTGAATCCCAGGCTCTTTAGCTCACTAATCATTTCTTTAGCATCAGGAAATCGATCTTTCCTAAACTCAAATTTCCCATAATAAGGTGCCCAATTGTCATCAATCATCAATACACCTGCAGGAAATCCATTACTAATAATATCATGCGCATATTTTAAGATGTCCTTCTGATTTTGATTATAAATAAGTTCTATCCAGGTATTATATTGTGGACTTTTAAAAAGAAGCGAGTCAGGAAGTTTTCCCTTGGCAGGAAAGAATCTTTTCGAAGCTGCCATATAAGCATCTTTTAAATTACCACCAGATTTTTCAAGCAAGATGCTATCAGTGTAATCTGAAAAAATGATTTCATTATTTTTAATTAAAAACGCAAAAGGTTCATTACTCCAAATATATCTTCCTTTAGTTGACAAAATTAAAGGTGCGGCTTGATTTGTCTTAGTATCACCATTCAGGTTTATAAAATAATCATCAGAAAAAGGCATTTTATCGCCCTCATTCACAGCAGCACCATACCACTTTTCTCCTGAATCAATTGGAATTGTTTTTTTCAATTGTGCATATGTTGAAGCCATAATGCAACATACAATTATTGATAATATTATTTTCTTCATTATTTTCTTCATTATTTAGTCATGAATAGATGACATATTTGTTTTATTTGAGATGTCTTTTCTCCATTTCATCAATGGTATAGTCTATAAAATAGACATGCACATCCCTATCAGGTCAAAATACTAATTTTGTCCTGGCATATATAAAGATGGTTACAGATGGTTATATGCGATTTATGTATCTACATAAATCTGGCATCTCAACTGGACCTAATTCATTAATTTACAGTAATTGTTGTGAGCTTGTTTAAACCACTGGATCTACTCCACACATTTTCATTAGCTAAATGTATAGTATATTCCGGTCGACTCGAAAGAGTAGATCTCGGATCGGGTAGATTTAAATAAACATCATATTCTTTACTCTTCATTTCAGGAGGCAAAGTATATTTTACATCAATAGTATACTCACCTCCAGCAAACCACTTACGCGGATCACTGTCGATCTTAATTATATACTTGTCGGTAGGGTCCGATTTTGATACAAAAATAATTTCCACATTTCGAGGATTAAATGGTGATGCAAATCCTACATTCTTTATTTTTAGAGAGGCAATGTAATCCTTCCCTGCAACTGGGTTTTTAGTAAATTTTCCCTGTGTCAACACAAAACGATATCCAAGTCTCTTTTTGATTTCATCAATGCAGCCATTTGTTCTCCAATCGGTTATAACTGAGCCATTATAACCAGAATTGAGATATGACCAATGGTATTTTTCCATTTGAATCAAAGCATTACTACAGGCTGAATAGCTGGATGGTTGGCATGTTTCGCCGCCCATAGCCGTATATTTAGATTCTTGCTGCCAAAACGCCATCTGCTGGGTGGTTCCGAAAGTACCCATATCACTACCATCAGCCAAAAAGCAATCGTTATGACATGCAATACGAGACAAATTAGTTTGGGTATAAGCAGTGGCTTTTGTGAGTGTATCTGCATAAGTAATATTAAAACATTTTACTTTAAATTCTGGAGTACGAATACAAATCATGCGATCTTTAGGCAAAGACAATAGCAAAGCATCCAGTACAGCACGACGTGGAGCATAATCATCTTGACTAGTTGGGGACATAATAAAGTTAGATGTATAATACCACTCACCCCAAACTCCTACAAATCCAGCTTGCATCACGTATATTACATCTGAATATTCAATTAAATAAGGAGCTAATTGTTGAATATGTTGTAATACTATATCTTGTGGAGCATCCCAAGGCTTACTACTTTCGTCAGGTGTATATGCAAAGCGTAATATGCATTTGCAGCCACCATCTCGTATAGCTTTCATATTTGTTGCCAACAAGGAAAGAAATTCATTTGAAATAGGCTTATCACGAAACTGATCTAAATAATACATAGTAAGCATTAAGGTATACCCAATATTCCTTTGCACTTTTACGGTCGAAACATTCAGTGCATTATTCATATTAGAAGAATAGAAATCTTGCTGACTATAAAACCCACGTTCGGGGTTCACAATAGCAGAGTCTGACTCCACATAATCTACTTTGAGTAAACCGTCATCTGCTGCTGGAGAAACATTTGTATTACATGATAGAAATGTGAATGAAAAAAATAGAACAAGAAGTATATCTGGAATTTTGTTTTTCATATCAAAATGAGTTTTTCTTTGTTTGAGAAATATTAGCGAAGCGAGGAAACTTTACTGTTGAAGCAGACGTACTTAGAAAGTTGTGAACAGTTGTTGAAGTCTGCTATCCACCTTAATCAAATAGATTATATTAAAAAAATGCAGACATGAATTATGGATAAATAAATCCATGCCTGCATCAATCATTAACTATTCAAAAGCTAATTATTTGAGTTTCACTTGCAAAAGATTTGCCTTGTTTCCTCCTCCCGGTAAACAACCTGTTGCATCCCAGCTGGAACTGGAAGTGAAAATACCAAAACCAATAGTATCTGCCCATTGAGAAGTAACCAGTTCTCTGATAATTTTCCCCTCAACTTCAACTATTGTTCCACTAACTGTTTTAGGAGTGGACATAGTGACAACTCCACTTCCTCCCGGCACCGTTGAAACCCATGCCCATGCTGTTTGATCCGTCTGCGAAGCAGGAAAATTATATACGGCTGCGTCTGCCATCTTCACATTCAGAAAACCTTCCAATAAATAGTCGGCAGCAGAAGTATTCCATAACCAACTATTGCTTCCTGTAGTTGAGACATTATCAGAATTTATATAAATGTCAATAGGAGCAACCTTAGCGCTATCCAATTTCATATAGAAATAGATAAAATTGTCATCTGCACAAACTTTTAATGTTTTCAAAGCTTTAAAAGTTGCTGTGTCAGAAACAGTAGAAATAGATAATTTATCACTGGAAATTTCTGACCAGTCACCAAAACTTCCATCAATATTAATTAGAGATTTTGTAAAATTAATAACTTCATAATACGTCTTAGAACCTCCCTCATTTGTTGCTGTCAACGTAACTGTATAATTACCGGAAGCTGTATAAATATGAACAGGATCTTTATCAGTAGAAGTGATTTTATCTCCAAAATCCCAAGAATAACTTGTCGCTCCGGTAGTTGTGTTTGTGAAAACTATCGTGTCTTGGTGTATGACATAAGTAAATGTTGCTATGGGTAAAACTGTTGATTTGCAGCTAAATAATAGGATTACCATTACGACCCCAAATATCAATTTAATATGTTTTTTCATAATATTTTATTTGTATTTAATTATATTAATCAATTTCATTATTTATTTTGGTCAATACCGCTCACCAAAATTTCATTAGACGGAATAGGATATTGTATTTTGCTGTTATCATAAGTGATAATTTCCCAGGGTTGTACTCCGGCATATTGGCGATTCATATTGAGTTTATTCCTATACAAATCAAACATGCGTTGGCCTTCAAATGCTAATTCTAAACGACGTTCATCTAAAACCACATCCAAGACAGACGAATATCCATGCATATTACTTATAGAAAAAAGTGCATCTCCAGATAAACCGGCACGAGTGCGAATTACATTTACATCATCTAATGCTTTATCATTCAGCCCTAATTTAGCATATGCTTCAGCTCTGTTTAAAATAACTTCGCCCCAGCGAATCATTACAGGTGAACTTAACATCGGATCGTTATTCTGATACGAGAATTTAGAAATGTAGTATTTTGGAAATGTATTACGGTCATCCATTTTCTTTGTTAAACGAACAGGGTATTTACTTCCATTATAATTGATGTAATTTTGGCTATAACCATTTACTGTTTCAGCTTGTACATAAACTTTTATTGAGTTACTCGTAAAATAATATTTACCATTACTATCCAAAGTTACATCATGTATTTCGTTAGAGCGAAAATTCACACCATCACTTGCTACCGGGAATGTAATCATATAGTTAGTGGTATTTGCTTTGTACACAGGAACAACAAATCCGTAGCGAATATCACCAGGGTAACGTTCATATAAATTGTTCAGAAGATCAGAAGAATATACCTCTCCCCAACCGGTACCATCATTCAGGTACATTGACGCAATTGATGATTGTCCTCTTGTTTCCAAAGCAGTATGAGCTATTGCCCATAAGGTTTCCTTTGAAGTAAGGGCATTTGCAAAATATTTTGGGAAAGTAGCCGTTGGTTCGAGTTTAGATGAAGGATCAACTCCACCCAACATTTCATTAGTTAGATCAATTACCTTTTGGTTTTCTTCCATATATAAGTATACACGGGTAAGCAATCCCTGAGCGGCTGCTTTAGATGCATATCCTGCATTACCACGACTGGTACCACCATTGCTCATTAACTTGATAGCTTCATTTAAATCAGCAGCAATCTGATCATATACTTCCCCAACTGTAGCTCTTGTTGTTACAGAATTATCGGTACTTTTTCGCAACACAACACCTGGGTTTGAACGTCCAAATGAGTAGGGTTTTGCATAAAGGGTTACTAAGTGCAAGTGGCAAATGGCACGAAGAAAATAATTTTCACCTTTAATATAATCCGTTTGTTTATCAGCCCCATCTTTAATTGATTCTATAACTGAATTGGCTCCGTAAATAATCTTGTAACCAAGCCACCATAGAGTGGTAACGTTGGCCAAAGTAGGATTGGTTTGATAACAGTTTGCCTCATATAATGGGTCAGTAGTTCGACCGGATAAACAAATGTTATCACTTGGGTATTCGGACATTATGAAAAAATGACGCACGTAAGAATTTCCACTTTGATAAGACCAACTAGTTGCAAATTCATCTTTGAACAAGGAGTAGTTTCCATCGGTCATATAGGCAGCCCCACTCTGATCTTTGGCCAATTGCTCGGGAGACATTCCATCTGTTGGAAAATAGTTTAAATTACACGATGCCAGTATAAGAAACATCGGAATGATATATAATAAATTTAGTTTTTTCATTTTAGTATCTTGTTTTGTTCATGTTTATTGTAATTAAAATCCAATTTCAATTCCTACGAGTAATTGACGACTAATAGGATAATTGCTGTTATACAAACCTGCCAGAGTGTAATCCGATGTCTTTAAAGTTACTTCCGGATCCATTCCAGAGAACTTAGTAAATGTCAACAGGTTATCACCAGATACATATATTTTACATTTTTGAATATGAGATGATTTTAAAAAATTAGATGGTAATTCATAAGCAATTTTCATATTCTTTACACGGAAGAAACTGCCATCTTCCAAATAGCGGGAAGATATACTATTTGAAGATTTATTCCCGTTCATAACTAATTTTGGATGAGTAGCTATATCTCCTGCTTTTTCCCAACGTGTCCATCCTAAACCATTATTTTCAAGCGATACTTGATTATATCCCAAATAAGCACCGTCGGCATCAAGCGCTAACCGATTGTAATTGAATATTTTATTACCGTACACGAAGTTTGTATTGATACTTAAAGAAAACCCTTTGTAAGTAAGGCTATTTGTCCACCCCCCACTAAATATTGGAGTTGCTTTACCTACCACCTGGAAAGTGGCTTCATTATAATTGTTTGTTTTGACGCGATCAGTAATTTTTCCATTCGCATCATAAACTATTTTTTCCCATAGTGGATCACCATTTGCAGGGTCAACACCTAACCATTTAGGCATAAACCAACTATAAATATCTTGTCCGCGTTTTACCTGCTGACTAACAGAACTTCTCGTTTGTAGGAAAGCCTCATCATTTGGAGTTTCAGTAACAACATTTTTATTAAACCCTATATTAAAACTCATGTCCCACGTAAAACTCCTTGTGCTTATATTAGTCGTATTTAATTGAATTTCAATACCCTGATTACGAACACTTCCTGCATTCGCAGTCATTTCAAAAAATCCGGTTGAAGGAGATACAGGCACATCAAGTAATAAGTCTTTATTGTCTGTATTGTATAAATCAATGTTCATCTTTATACTTTTCCAAAGGTTTATATCCAAACCAATACCAGTCATATAGGCTTTTTCCCAACCTAGATGCTGGTTTGCCAAACGAGTTGGAATGGCAGCAACCGTATTTTGATAAGAACTACTCAGTGAGTAACTTGATAGATATTTGTACATTCCAATATTAGAATTACCAGTAAGTCCATAGCTGCCACGCACTTTAAGAAAGGTTACAATATCACTACCTTTCAAAAAGTCTTCATTACTAATTAACCAAGAAGCTGCTCCTGAAGGGAACCAACCAAGACGTCTTTCTTGAGCAAACTTAGAACTAGCATCTGCACGTAGCGAAGCTGTAGCAAAATACTTACTTTGATAACTGTATTGAGCCTGACCAAATCCAGAATAGCTTCTTAAGGGGACTGAATATCCACCGATTTTATATATTTCACTAGCATTTAAAGCATCCATCCCATTAGGCATGCCCTGACCTGCTGCGGTGCTGTATTCATTTTTAGACTGTCCCCATTCCAAACCGAGTAAGCCATTTAATGAGTGGTCACCAAATTTATTACTTGATTTTAATGTATTTGTTGTTCCAAATGATTTACCCATACCAATATCATTGGACAAATATCCCTTAGCATATTCTGGACTATATGTTCTTGGATCAATAAATAGTACGTTTTTGTATGTACTCTGGTTGAAGCGGTTGGTGGTTGTAAATACTAGCCAATCCGAAATAGTCCAGTTCATTTGAAAATCTGCTACAAGTTCATATGAATGACTTTTGTTATAATTATATTGTTCATTCTGTAATGAATTCCATTTATCCTGTGAATACCACGTAGATCCATCGGCACGGGTGGCACTTGTAATTTTTTCAATGTCTCCATTTTTATCATAAGGAGAGTCCCAAGGCATCTTTGTATAAGCATCATTCAAAGTAGTCCAACTCGATGTGCTCTGAGTATCAGAATTCGTATAGGACAAACGAATGTTCATATCTAAGTTCTTATATAGCTGACTATTTAAGTTCAGACGCCCTGACATTTTCTTAAAGCCAGTATTAATCAAAGTTCCATCTTCATTATAATAATCCAGACTGGCAAAATAGGATGTTTTATTTGTACTTCCCGAAGCTGAAACATAATAATCTTGTTCTAATCCTGATTTGAAGAATGCGTTTTGCCAGTTAAAATCCTGATGCAACAAAGCTGATGGTCGCATTGTTGAAAATAATGAAGGACTAAAAAGTTGTCTTTGCATATTAAACAATTCTTCCGAATTCATTAATTTAAAGTGACCAAATAAATTCGATTTTGTCCCTACTGTGGTTTTTATATCTACTTTAGTTGGCTGGTTTTTGGATGCTGATTTCGTTGTAACTACAATTACTCCACCGGCAGCTGCTGACCCATATAAAGCTGTAGCACCTGCATCTTTTAAAACAGTAATAGTTTGGACATCATTAGGATTGAAAGACCCACCAGGGATCCCATCAACTACATAAAGAGGATCTGCATCGGCAGAAATAGAACCTGTACCACGTATTCGGATTTCAGCTGCAGAACCAGGTTGACCTGTAGAATTGTAAACAACTACACCTGCAACTTTACCTTGTAGCATATTTCCAATATCAGAAGTCGTAACATCTGTTAGTTTTTCTGCTGAGAGTGTTACAGCAGAACTTGATAATTCAGATTTCTTTTGGCTTGAATAACCCATAACAATAACTTCATCAAGATTCTTAGATTTTTCTTCTAACTTGATTGTTAAGTCTTTTTGAGAACCTACTTTTATTTCAAAAGGTGAATATCCAATATACGATACAGTTAATGTTGGTGTTGATGGATCAACTACTTCTACTGAAAAACTTCCATTAAAATCTGTTATTGTTCTTATCTGAGTTCCTTTTACTGCAACGGTGGCACCAATTATCGGTTCACCAATTTTGTCTGTAACAGTACCAGTTACTTTTTTAAATTTCCCTTTATTTGCATTTACATCTATTGACGTCTTTTCAACGAAATATAATTTATTGTTTTTGATTTCGTAGCTAAGATTTGTACCTGCTAATAATTCTTTTAATGCAACTTGTATATCAACAGAATTAACGTTGATACTAACCTTACGATTTAAGTCTACGAGCTGTTCACTGAATATGAGCGATAAACTGGTTTGCTTTTTGATAGCACTTAACACTTTCTCGAAGGTTTCATTTTGAAATGAAAGTGTCACTTTCTGAGCAGAGGCACTCAAAGCGAATACTGTCAGAAACAAGCATAGCAATATGGATTTTGCAATGGATTTTCTTTTTTTCATGCATTTGTGATTTTAAAGTTAGTTTTTTTATTGAATTGTAACTAATAAACACACCAATAAAAAAAAGGTATGAGTCTATTTCAAAAAAAAATAACCTGTCGAAAATACAACTAAATATATTGTACTATCCAACAGGTTAATCAGGAGGAATTATAAAAGATTTTCAGGATTTAATTCTTTGCAGATATAATATAGTAATTATTAACAGTGCGAACAAATTTTATTCTGGATACTTTTTGAAAATCATTAATAATTTCATCGATATTTATTTTACTCGTTGAAATACTAAATCTATTATTTAATAAACTACTATCTTTTACAGAGAACTGTACTTCATATTGTCGTTCAAGGGTTTTAATAATATCCCGGAGCGGAGTACGGTAGAAATTAAGACTTTTAGTTCTCCATGCTCTGTGAACACTCATATCTTCAACTCTGCTTACTGTACATGTGCCGGAGTGTTTATTATAATCAGCATTCTGGCCGACATCTAATGGATAGACTTTATTCTTATTGATAATATTTACATGACCTTCTTCCAGAGAAACTGATATCACATTATCATCAGCATAAGCTTTCACATTAAACTTTGTACCGGTTACTTTTACTTTAATTTCATTCAGATTTACAGTAAATGGCCTACCGTGTTCTTTAGCTACAGAAAAATAACCCTCACCACTGAGTGCTACATTGCGACTGAACAGTCCGAATGATTTTGGATAATATAAATGTGAACCTGAATTTAGTTGAACAATTGTTCCATCCTGAAGTATAACCTGTACCTGTTCACCATAAGGAACTACTACCTCGGCCATTTTTTCACTTGAAAACACCCCCGAACGATTGGCAACAAATGTAAAAGCACCTATAATAAACAGGAATGGGATTATAACTGCTGCTGCTACCCGGAAACGGAAAGTCCGTACACGCATTTTCAGTTGAGAAATAAAACGTACCCTCATCCGTTCGGTTGGAATTTCGTTATCAAACCATTCAGTAATGGTCTTTTCGTTCAATAAGTATGACTCTCTATCATAACGTTGTGAGAAATACTCCTGTCCTTCGCCAGTAGCAAACCATGCTGCAACCTGTCGGGCTTCGTCAGGCGATGCGTTTTTTGAAAGTACCTTATCTATAATCTTCGGATCCATCATGTTGGATTTATGTTTTAATACCTATTTATATCCTATTAAACAGTCATTAGACTGAAAGGTATGAGTTTTATGTTGTAATGTCTACATTAAATGTCTTAATGCCAGAATGACAATAATAATTTTATCTAACTGCGAACGTAATAATTTTATTACCTGTGTATAATGAGATTTTACCGTTGGTACGGAGATATGCATAGCATCAGCCACTTCCTGATTAGACATTCCCTGTTGAATCTTCAACAAACAAACTTCTCTTTTCTGAGGGGCTAACTGATCTATTAAACGGTATAAATGCGACCTGAAATCAGCATCTTCCAATTCATGCAGGAAATTAGTTTCCATTTCTTCGGTGAACTGTGCCAGTTCGTAGTTCTTCTGAACCACCAGATTATTATGTCTGATCTCATTCAGAATATAGTTTTTGAGAATAGTAAACAGCAGATTTTTAATGCCGGCTTTATAATCAAATGTTTCCCGCCCCTCCCACAAACGCATAAAAGTATATTGTACGGCATCTTCGGCAAAACTATCAGACATTAAGTAGCGACACGCCAATACATACAAATATCTGTGGTAGGTCTCGAAAACAACTGAAAATGCTTTCTCGTTCCCATCGCGTAATTGAATCAGTAATTCGTAATCGATATGGAACTGATTGTTTTGCATTTGGTACTTTTGATAGGAAAAATCTTGAAACTGTTTGTCTCTAATTTTTTTGTTGAAAGTGCAAACTTACGTATTTTTTTTTATTTGCGAATACTTATCTTCTCTATTTCACGTAGTAGGGATATAGACTTTTCATACTGCTTGAGTTTATAAACTTATCATAATATCCACTTCCAATGAAATTATTTGAAGATTCGGCACTGTTTGATTGATTAATATTAATTCAAAGTGCTCTAAAAAATTGAGATGTGTGTTTGAACCAGAACTTTTACCAATATTTCAAAATAAAAATCTGCTATAGAATTTATTTACTGGGGATGAGTCATTTTAGGAGAAACCCTGCTGAGATTAATCTTCCTGATCCAAGAGTCATTTTTGAGTGAGTAATTAATCAGCAGCTATTAGAGGGTAAAAAACAAAATGTTCCAGCTATGTTCCAGTAGCAAATAAAAAACTCCTTACAATCTATTGATTATAAGGAGTTTTCATCACTAATTGAGTACCCGAAGCGGGACTTGAACCCGCACAGCCGTGAAGCCAAAGGATTTTAAGTCCTTCGTGTCTACCATTCCACCATCCGGGCATGATACTCATAATTTGAGCGAAAGACGGGACTCGAACCCGCGACCCCGACCTTGGCAAGGTCGTGCTCTACCAACTGAGCTACTTTCGCAATTTGAAACATGCTTTTCTCTCAAAGCGGCTGCAAAGATACGTTTTTATTTTAATTTCCGAAATAGTTTGGGAGAAAAAATTCGACTCCCAATCAATTTCAGTCATGCATTTACCTATTTACAATCACTATTATCTGATTAAAAGGCAAATATAGTTTCTTTGAAGATTTCACTAACCGTTGGATGTGGAAATACAACTTCTTGCATTTCTGTCAATGTCATTTCCTGTTCTATAGCCATACAAGCTCCATAAATAATTTCACTGCACGGATTGCCTAGCATGTGAACACCTATAACTTCTCCGAACTTTTCTCCGACAAGTACCTTGCATAAACCATTTCCGCCTTCGTTTTCGGCTACAAATCGTCCTGCAAAAGCCATAGGTAGCTTAGCAACTTTATATGCAATGCCCAGGGCAGTGGCAGATTCTTCCGTTTCACCCACTCCTGCCAATTCGGGATTGGTATAAACCACACCCGGAATAGAGTCGTAACGCATCTTATCTTCTCTTCCGGTCAGATTATTCACCACCACTTCGCCTTCGCGACTGGCCGTATGAGCCAACAACGAGAAACCTGTTACATCACCGGCTGCAAATACATTCGGAACATTGGTGCGCATCTTTTCATCCACCTGAATACCGCCACGATTCAACTCTACAGAAAGATTCTCCAATCCAAAACCTTTTGTGATGGCTCGACGACCAACACTTACCAATATTTTATCACCTTCAACCGACTCTGTTTTTCCATCTTTTTCAAAAATGACTTTGTTTCCTTCCACTTTTACCACTTTGGCTTCCATATTGAATTCAATGCCTTTCTTTGTATAAATATCACGAAGCATAGCTGAAATTTCAACATCGTTGTTGCCCAAAATTTCCGGTAACATTTCAATTACCGTAACTTTTGTGCCCAGACTGTTATATAAACTGGCAAACTCCATCCCGATAACTCCACCACCTATGATAACCAACGACGCAGGTTGCTCTTTTAATTGAAGAATTTCACGGTTGGTCAGTATTATCTCACCTGCTTCGCTCAATCCGGGAATTGGAGGAACGAAAGCTTCGGAGCCTGTACATATCAGCAGGTTTTCGCCAAGAAAAGATTCACCTCCACAAGTCACTTCAATACCATCCTTGGTTTTCCCCTGAATCATGGCTTCACCCGTTACAACAGTAACCTGATGCTGTTTCATCTTGGCATTCACACCGGCAACCAGCTTCCGGACTATTTTATTTTTTCGGGCAACAATCTTTCCATAATCAAAGCGGATATTATCTCCATAAACTCCGTATTTATCTCCGTGTAAAGCATTTTCATATGTTTTTGCACTGTAAAGCATGGTTTTGGTTGGAATACAACCTTCGTTCAAACACACGCCACCCATTGCATTCTTTTCAAAAAGTATAACAGAAAGTCCTTTATGGCCTGCACGTTCTGCAGCTACATATCCGGCAGGACCACCACCAATAATAATTAAGTTGTACATAAAAGTATAATTAATAAATCGACTCAAAGCTTCATATACTGAATTTTAAGAGTGCGATTCCGGTTGTTTTCTAAAGAAGCAAAGATACAATTATTAGTCAGAACTCATTATTATTTAAATAACAAAAACAAATCTCCCCCATTCAAACTAGATTTTGATATAAATTTTGAGCAAGCACAAAAAAAACAGAGCTTTTAAAGCTCTGTTTCTGATAAATCAATACCAAGTGTTTTTCGTGCAATCTTGTTAAGCTGTTCAAAATCTCCTTTAAAGTGCATGGTGGTATGTGTATGTGTCAAAGTCTCACCGGGTTTTAAACCTGCTGCCGGCGACGAAGTTTCAATTTCGTAAAACGGTCCCATAATGCTGCCATCTTCAAGCGGACCATCGTTGTATGAGTTTATCACATCGCCTTTAAACGGTTCACTCTGATATTCCCACATCGAATTTACGTACATGTTCTTTTCGATATCGAAATTGAATTTTACAATTGTAAGCGTTCCGTTTTCAGCATCGTAAGCTCCGGCAACGGGAATAGTCATCTCGGGTGGTGTTCCTATCTTTCCCCGTTTACCTCCATCGCCTTTGAAAAACAAAGCAGTATCTGTAATTTTCAACCTGTCGGCATCTATTTTGCCAAAATAACTGTCGTTGATTTTAGCTTTATCTGATTTTTTGTAAGGAATAATTACGGTGTTTTTATCCGAAGGAATAAATTGTCCTAAAACCCAGATAGACAACATACCTGTTGATTGATTCCATTCAAAATCGCCCGTATTTGTCAGTTTGTTTTCAGATCTGAAAACCACGGAGTTCAGTCCTGCAGGAATTTCTGTTTTTAATTCGTCAGTGACAGCTTGATTGTCAAGCAAAGTTACCGAACGATCGAGGCGGCAAGCCAGCTGAGAACCCGACCAGTTTTCCAACATTGTTGATTTTGTGAAGACGGCTTTTGTGTTATCCGCCGAAACCAATTCCCATTTGTCTGTATCAATCAAAGCAGGAGCTTGCCAATCTTCAAAATCAAAACCTTTACCTGAACTACCTTTGAAAAAGATAGAGTACTGTCCACCTTCGGGACCTAACCAAAAACGGTCTTCGCCACCAAAATTATTGCAGTGTGGGAGAAATTTTCCTGAAGAAATTAAATCGTAGTTCAACCAACCAAAACTATAACCTTCTTGCCCGTTAGCACTACTTGTCAGTACACGCCCCTGTAAATCAGGAGTAACCAAAAGACATTTATCAGCAGATTTCAATTCAACAACCTGCAAATATTTTGAAAGAAATTGCTTGTCGTTTTTATAATTTTTATTTTCCATTATTAAAATATTAGCGAACTTTATGACCTTTAACTGCGTAATAAAGAATAAATGCGAACAATGGTATTGGCACTAAGAAACCGACCGACATTGACCACATATCGGCTATCCAACCCATAAACATGGGAAAAACTGCACCACCTACAATCGACATAATGACAAATGAAGAACCCTTTTTGGTTTGAGGTCCCAAATCTTTAATAGCCAATGCAAATATGGTTGGGAACATGATAGACATAAAGAAAAAGATCATAAATAGCGCCACTATCGAAGCAATTCCGAGTCCTGCACTTACGACAGGAAGTAGTAATACACACATCAACGAGTAAAAAGCCAATATCTTGGTTGGTTTAAAATACTGCATAAGCCAACTTCCTGATAAACGTCCTATGAAAAATAACGACATCCCTCCGAGGCCTAACAAATAGCCAGCAGTTGATTTGGAGATATCCAGATGTTGTTCTTTGGCAATAAGAAAGTTGACAAAAAAGCTAAACACACCAGTTTGAGCTGCCACATAGCAAAACTGAGCAATTACCCCCAGTATAAGATGTTTTGTTTTAAATAATGATTTGGCAGGTGCAGATTGTCCTGAACTGTTCACCCCATGAGCCATATCCACATCTTCTTCCGTAATTTCAGGAAGTTTAACGAACATGTATAGAATTGCAATAATCAACACAACGGTTCCGATTCCTGCATAAGGAGCAATCATTGAGTTTAATCCATCAGATGGTTTTCCTTCGCTACCACCCAATATAAAAAAGGTGGCAAAAATAGGTCCGAAAATCCAGGCTAATCCATTAAACGATTGCGAGAAATTGATTCTTCTCTCGGCCGATTCTTTATCACCAAGCTTAGTGGTATAGGGGTTTGCAGCAGTTTCAAGTGTAGCCAATCCGCAACCCAGAATAAACAAACCACCCAGAAACAGATAGTATGATTGCAGAATTGATGCAGGAACAATAATGTATGCACCTATTGAAAAAAGCAACAATCCCAGGATAATGCCTTTTTTGTACCCAAAGCGACGCATAAAATAGCCGGCGGGAAGCGCCATTGTAAAATAGGCCATATATACCGAGAATTGGATTAATCCTGATTCGGCTTTTGAAATTTTAAGTACGGTCTGAAAATGGGCATTCAGCACATCGAGCATACCGTGTGCGCTTCCCCATAAAAAGAATAAAGAGGAAATAAGAATAAAGGGAACCAAATATTCTTTGGTGGTTAGTTTGTGTTTTGACATGATTTGATTTATAAATTAGTATTAGATTGTTAAGAGCTCTTTTGTCGGTTCAACAAAAAAACAATGAATCCGGAACTAAGACAGTAAAAATTTAGCTCCGGATTCAGATTTTACTATTTCTTGAAATTTACACTGAATGCAACAACATTATATTCAGGTAATTTCGTTGGTTTATTGATTACAAGAGCATTATCACCTTGTTTCCACTGAATTTTTTCTTTACTCCCAAGCATCGAAATTGAAGCAATGGCTTTGTTGGAATATTTCGAAAGTTTGCCCAACGATTTTATCTGAATGTCTTCAGTCGGTTTATTCATGCAGAAGACATACAAAGTGCCATCTTTAGTTGTAAAGCGAATATCAGTTGATTGGTAAGGACGCGTATCTTTCAAACCACCAAACGGACCTTTCTCCTGATTTCCCATAGTTGTTGGACCTTCACCATACACTTTCCAGGGGCGTGAGCTATAAATTCCCACTCCATTATCTTTAATCCAGTTTCCAATTCCATCAAGAATATTCAACACATCGGGTTCAAGATCACCCTCCGGAGTTTGAACAACGTTGATAAGCAAATTTCCGTTTTTACTAACAATGTCCACCAACATTTGAATTACCTCTTCAGAAGTTTTGTATTTTTGACCGGCACGATAAAACCAATCGCCAATAGAAGTGTCTGTTTGCCAAGGTAATTTACTAATTGAGTCCATAACTCCGCGTTCAACATCTTGTACAAAACGATGCTTTGAAGGCTCTTTACAGTTATAAACCGCTTCGAGTTTACCTTTATTTTTGGCCATATCTTCATTGTAATAATGAGCAATCAGGCTTCTTCCAACTTCATTTCCAAATGGTATTGGACTATCAGAATAAAGCAAATCCGGTTTGTACATATCCACCAACTCTGCAATTCGGTCATACCATTCTTTTTGCCAGACAGGGTTTTTAGTCATCCATCCGTTGTCGTCAGCAGCAGCTTTGCCGTGATACAATTCTTCAAATCGAGGATCATTGCCATCGTAAGGCACACCGACTTTTTCGCCCGATGTATCGGCACCATGTGCAGTTTGAAACCATGTATAACTAGCAGCCAGATGCTCAGAAACTCCAAAACGCAAGCCTTCATTTTTAGCTGCTTTTTGCCAGATTCCTACCACATCCTTCTTAGGTCCCATGTTCACCGAATTCCAACTATGCAGTTTTGAATTCCACAAAAAGAAATTATCGTGATGAGTTCCCATACTAACGAAGTACTTTGCTCCTGCTTTTTTATAGAGTTTCATCAATTCTTCCGGATTCCATCTTTCAGCTTTCCACAACGGAATAATATCTTTATAACCAGAAACAGAAGGATGACCATAATCTCTCAAATGAGTATGATATACGTCATTTGCCCAACTTGGGCCTTTCTCTACATACATATGGCGGGCATACCAATCACCTTGACGTGGAACTGCTTGTGGTCCCCAATGCGCCCATATTCCGAATTTAGCATCGCGAAACCACTCCGGGTATTGGTATTGTTCAAGCGACTTGTCAGTTGGTTCAAACCTGGCTTTGGTTGTTTCCTGAGCTTGAGAGGAAACTGATATTGCTAAGATTAAGGATATAGCAACAACTTTAAAATGTGATTTTTTCATATTATCAAACTGTTTATTATTTAGTTATTTCACCATCCAGGTCCCATAAATCTTCCCAGCCTTTAGCCATTTCCCACAAGAAAACCTGACCTTTAATGAGGCGGCAACCTTTGTCAATTTTTGAAATCTGCTCCATTTCTTCTTCAGTCAATGGACCTTCGGTAATTCCTTTCAGATTATTGAACATTTTATCTGTCTTCACTGAAAATGGAATAGTAATTTGACCACGTTGAACTGCCCATTTCAAACAAACCACAGCCGGATGAACATTCAGGCGTTCTGCAATTGCTACGATAATCGGATCTTCCATATCAACTGTGTCTTCAGGGGTTTTGTCACGTTCCGGACGCCCGGGAGAGCCAATCGGGCTATATCCGATCACTTCTACACCATTGTCTTTCATGAATTGATACAACTCCGGTTGTTGGAAATGCGGGTGAATTTCCATTTCGTTTAGTACCGGCTTAATTTTACAATCGCGCAAAATCAGTTTCATCTTAGGGATAGTCACATTGGAAGTTCCTATATTTTTTACCAATCCGCTTTCCACCAGGCTTTCCATTTGAGCCCATGTTTTCATGTAATTTTCATGAATGTAAGGCACTGAGTTTGGTTGACGAGCTGTTACATCACATTTTGGAGCATGATAGTTTGGAAAAGGCCAGTGTACCAGATACAAATCGAGGTAATCGAGTTGTAAATCGGCCAAACTTTGTTTGCATGAGGCAACAACTTCTTTGTGTTTATCATTCCAAACTTTAGAAGTAATCCAAAGTTCTTCACGTTTTACAATTCCGTCGGCAAAAACTTCTTTTAAAGCTGCGCCAATTTCTTTTTCGTTACCATAAACCGAAGCACAGTCAATATGACGGTAACCCATTTTAATAGCCGTTTTCACTGCTTGAGCAATGGTTTCAGCATTGTAATTGTCAGAACCGAACGTTCCAAGTCCAATTACCGGAATTTTTGCTCCGTTATAAAGCGTTTTATAAGGAACTTTTGAAGCATCTATTGTTTGCATAGTATTGATTATAACCCCTAGTCCCTGAAGGGGAACTAGGTTAGTATTGATTTCTATTAATTCTATATATTTCAAAAACTCGGTCTTAAAGCCCCTTTAGGCTTCGGCGTGAGCTCAGTCGAACGGGGTTTGGGGTCACTTGATTTCTTCGTCAAAAACCACAGCTACCTTTCCGCATTTACCTTCGGCCATAAGCGCAAAAGCTTCCGGAGCCTGATCCAATGTGAAGCGGTGAGTTACCAAATCTTCCGGATGAATTCCCCAACGGACAATGCGTTCAACCAGTTCTTCCATACGCCAAATGGCTGTTACCCATGAGCCGTAAATAGTCTTTTGGTCGTGAATAATATCTGGACTTGGATTGAATTCCACGGTTCCACCTTCACCAATCATCACCATCTTACCCCATTGGCGGGTTGCACGAATACAAAGCTGACGACCTGAAGTATGACCTGAACAATCTACCGTTTTTTCAAAACCCAGTCCCTTGGTTATAGCCATAACTTTTTCTAAGGTATCGGGACCAGACACAAGAACTTCATCAGCCAAACCTAAATCTTTGGCAATCTGACAACGCTCAGGAACAGTATCAATACCAACCAGTTTTTGAGCACCCATAGCTTTTGCAAGCATCAAAGCAGCCAAACCAACAGGACCTAACCCTGTTACCAAAACTGCATCGTTTCCGCTAATACCGATTTTTTCCAAACCTTCGTAAACTGTACCAAAACCACAAGCTATTTGTGCACCATCGGTATAAGTCAATTCATCCGGCAACAATACGAGATCTTTTTCTTCGGCAATCATATATTCTGCCATACCGCCATCACGCTGCCAACCATAAGCTGCACGCGAAGGACTTTTACATGAAATCATGTAGCCACGACGACAATCATTACAGCATCCGCAACCGGAAATATGATATACAACTACGCGATCACCTTCTTTGAAACGCTTCATACCCGGACCGCAAGATAGAATTTGACCTGATGGTTCGTGACCACAAATTTTATTCTGATAACCTTCGGGACCTTTGCCTAAATGTTCGCGGTAAATAGCGCGAATGTCACTACCGCAAATGGTTGATGATTTCATTTTAAGCAGAACTTCGCCATGACCGGGTGTAGGAAATTCTACATCTTTAAAAATTACTGTGCTGTTTCCCGGCAAGAAAGCACCTTTTGATTTAACTGACATTATTATTTGAATTTTGAATGATAAATTTTAAATTATTCGCATGGCGTAACGCCTTTTTTCAAGAGGATATTACCATATTTTGCGGTTTCACCGGTCATTACAACTGCAAACGCAGTTTTAGCCCTATCGTAAAATGCAAAACGGTCTATACGATCAATAGCAGGCACATTCGGATTAGAAATATGGATGCTTTTCAAATAAGATTCTTCTACTTTGGGGTCGAGTTGGTCGCCGGATACAGCAGCCATCATAACAAGAGGATGCGGAACGTACGCATCAAGTTCAAACAGCGGCAAAATAGCTGCCAACAATTCGGGAATGCGAAGTCCATCGGCGCGCAAAACACGACCATTAAACGTTTCGCCGGGGAAATGAGCATCGGCCAGAATGATTTCGTCGCCATGCCCCATACGTGCCAGAACTGCTAACAGTTCAGGACTAATAAGTGGTGAAATTCCTTTTAACATAAGATAATTTTTTAGCACACGTGTGCATTGATTGGTGTAATTTATTATTTTTCGAGTTTTGAATTAAGTCAGTAAACAATTATTATTAAAAAGCTACCAAAATTACAAACTTCGATTTAAAACACTAACAAGATTCCCGAAAAATGATTTTAGCTTTCACTTCTCTTTCAACTAACTCATCATCGGGCACATCACCTGTAATCATTTTTTCCAGCAATTCGAATGCAATTTCGGCAATTT
>Ga0224521_1000067_pt1 | contig 37419 bp, 29 predicted proteins | sample CFST0metaG_FD_182731 | JGI IMG/M metagenome (GOLD analysis project Ga0224521, IMG submission 182731) | Peat soil microbial communities from Stordalen Mire, Sweden - C.F.S.T0 | ecosystem: Environmental > Terrestrial > Soil > Wetlands > Peat | place: Sweden: Norrbotten County, Stordalen Mire... | reverse complement strand
CCTATATAGACATTATATTAATCTGTCATTCTGAGCGAAGCGAAGAATCTGATATTTTTTACCGGATAATACTGATTAGCAATAAATATCCTATAAATTAAGATTGATAGACATTGTGAATTTGATGCATTTTATTTACATTTGCATCAAAAAAAATTATATCTATGTCTGAATCCACTTCGCCCCGCCTCCACGTAGTTGATGCACTACGCGGTTTTGCCATCGTTTCTATCATGTTGCTGCACAATATCGAGCACTTCGATTTTTATTATTCGCCCACCAACCTTCCAACCTGGATGCCTGCCATCGATAAGGGAATCTGGGATACGTTGTTTTTCTTATTCGGCGGAAAATCATACGCCATTTTCGCCCTGCTTTTCGGGCTTACATTCTTTATCCAGTCAAACAATCAGGAGAAAAAAGGAAATGATTTCCGTGGTCGCTTTGCTTGGCGATTATTGCTGCTGCTCGGCTTCGGACTCATCAACTCGGCCTTTTACGAAGGCGACATCCTCACCATTTATGCCCTGATAGGTTTTTCGCTTATCCCCGTTGCCAAACTAAGCAACAAAACCGTTTTCTGGATTGCTGTAATACTTATGCTTCAGCCCTACGAATGGATTAATTTTATCGCCGGACTGCAACATCCCGAAATAAAGATGGTTAATCCTGCTTCGTGGGCTTATTTTGGGAAAGCCGGAGCCTATATTCCGGGTAGTTCCATCGTCAATACGTTGGTCGGAAACCTGACCAATGGAAAATCGGCAGTACTTCTCTGGACATGGGAAGAAGGACGTGTATTTCAAACATCAGCTCTGTTTATGTTCGGCATGCTAGCCGGCAGAAAAAATCTGTTTGCCACATCAAAAGAAAACAGTCGCTTTTGGCTAAAAACACTGATTATCTCTTTCATAGCTTTTCTTCCTTTATTCATTACCAAAAATGGCTTACCACACTGGATCTCGAGCGAAGCTATTCGTCGCCCGTTGGTTGTCATTATCTCCACCTGGTCTAATCTGGCATTTATGTTGGTATTGGTATCGGCTTTCTTTATTATCTACGAAAAATACTCGGGACGTGTGCTTAACATATTCAGTTCATTCGGCAAAATGAGTATGTCCAACTACATCATGCAGTCCATTATCGGCTCATGCATTTATTACGGATTCGGACTTGGGCTATACAAATACACCGGCTCCACCTACTGCCTTTTTATCGGTATCGTGTTGGCGATTCTGCAAGGTCTGTTCAGTAAATGGTGGATGAAAAACCACCGTCAGGGACCACTGGAAGGTATCTGGCACAAACTCACTTGGCTGAATTCAAAATGATTTTTTTGCACAACATGTCATTCTGCAGAAATATTCATAATTCATAGTTGCCAGTTCATAGTTATTTAGGATGTTCAAACGCCTACTCTACATATTCCTCTTTCTCTTCGCGGGTGTTGCTGCCTTTGCCCAGCAATATCCCGTGCAGGGATCACTTGCTATTGCCAGTCCCTACCCGGCCAATCTGAGTGATTATGCCAACAGCAGCATCCAAAACGTGGCTCTTAACCTCACGCTCACCGACATGGCGATGACCAATAAACGTGTACGGCTCAAACTTTTTATCCAGACCCAAAACGCCACCATTGCCCAAAGTATCGACAATATATCCGGCGAACCGCTTATCATGCTCGACGGTGGTATTCCGCAACGCTTTACCAACAACGAGTTGGCGCATTATTTCAGGTTGGAAAACCTGCAGGGCATCAACCCCGACGTATATGCACGGTCGCTGCCCGAAGGTATCTATACCATAGGTTTTGAGGTGTACGATTATTTTACCGGAAATAAACTAAGCGGACGAATTAGCCAGACATTCTGGATTATTATCAACGATCCGCCACTGCTCAACACACCGCAGGACAAAAGCAAAATAGCCGATTTCCTCTCCCCCTCAGGGGGAGCAGGAGGCAACGGGGGTATTATCTTTAACTGGACACCCCGTTCAACGCAGGTAACTAATACCGAATACGAGTTCACACTTTGCGAGCTGTGGGACGCAACAGGCGATCCCTATCAACAGTTTATGTCCGCCATTCCGAAGTATCAAACCACGGTATCGAACACCACGACGCTTATTTACAGTCTGGCTCAGCCAACGCTCGTTTCCGGATATACCTACGCGTGGCGGGTGCGGGCAAAAGCCAAAGCCGGATTCGAAGATATCGGGCTATACCGCAACGATGGCTACAGCAATCTCTTTACCTTTCGGTATGGCGACCCCTGTCCGCCACCGCAAAGTCTGGTACTCGAAACCAAAACTTCCGAGCAAATCAGTGCCACGTGGCAAGCTCCCCTCACCACAGGGTCGGGGTCGGGGGAGGCTTATAAAATAGCATACCGCAAATACACTATTGCCGGACAATGGAATTGGGCTGAAAGCGAAACCTCCAATTTGTTCCTGACTATCTCCAACCTCGAGCCTGCCACCGAGTACGAGATAAAGGTGGGCGTGCCCTGCAACGATGGTAATTCCGCAGCTCCCCTCTCCCCGGGGAGAGGAGCCGGGGGTGAGGTGGTCTTTACTCCCTCCCAACGTGCCACCACGCTACCAGCAGGACAAATAGCCGGTATCGAATGCGGTAAAGAACCGGTAATTGACCTGAGCAACCAGAAGCTGATAGAAAACCTGAAGGTAGGCGACGTGGTGATGGCCAATGACCATCCGCACACACTTACCAGGGTTACCGGTAGTTCGCAAGGGTGGAGCGGCGAGTCATGGTCGAAAGAATCGTTATTAGGCGGAATAAAACTAAAATTCAGATTCTCCAACATCAAGGTAAATACCGACAAGCAACTTATTGACGGCTATTTTGAATCGGTGTACGACGATAGTCAGTCGAACATTGTCAATCTGAATCAAACAATCGATGATGCCAAAGATATTGTACTCGATATTACATCTGGAGATGAAAAAAACACAGATGACAATGCAACTTATACAGTGCCTTTTATTATTACCGATAGCATTGCTGCCTTAAGTACATTTACATCAAATAGTACCGGAGGTGGAACTATTACTTTTCCAAATGGGCAGACATTGGCTGTAGATTCAGTACCTTCAACGATTAAAGATACCAATGGAAATGTCTTCCAAGTGGACAAAGAGGGTAAATTGAGCCAACAAGAAGAACTTGGCGAGCCAAACCTAGAAGAATCTGCAAATCTTAACTGTGGATGCCAGAATGTTACGTTTCAAAATATTATGAAAGGAGATTGTAATGCAATTATTAGAACTTTAAAAGCAATAAAAGAGGCATATAGCACTAAAAAGAAAATAATTGTATCTAAATTAGCATTAGTAAAGGGGGCAATTAGTATTGACAGTCTGTGCATTCCTCAACTTATAATTTGGATAAAAGACAATCAGACAAAACTTAATCCTGAGAAGTACCAAATAACTGAATTTCAAAATAATAATTTAATTATTCCAGATACAAAACTATGGACAATCAAATACGACGACAAACTTGAAATAATGATACCTGAGAGTGCAGAAAACTCCGAACAAAATATTAGAGCTTTGGCTAAGTGGTTGTTTGGAGGAGAAACAACAACTACAGTATCCGATGAGATATATTTGCCAGACATCAACAAGAATATTCAATGGTTTAGCCAATTTAATACTATATTTGAAGAACCCTGTGGTTGTTGGCCTATCAATGATTGTAATGGGACTGAAATTAAAAGTAATCAATGTTGTAATAGAGCAGCAAGAAAAATAATGGAAAGTGTAGGTATTAGTACTAGTAATTTAACTGTTCAGACTATTGTAAAAAGAAGGGATGGAAGCTGCCCAGATAAATGCGACCATTCAAAACCGCATCAACTTTACAATGACGACAAAGAGGTTTTTCAACAAGCTATAACCAATATTGATTATTCTTTAAAGAATAAATTGCCTGTAATGATAGGCGTACAACATCCGTATCAAAGCAAAACTGCCAATGCAGAATGGTATTACAAATGTGGTTCGAAGTCAAATATACCAAGATATACAAATCATTTTATGGTGATAGTAGGTAAGGGGAGAGATAGTCTAGGTGAGTTTTACTGGTTTTTCGAAGTTGCAGCTTATAATCAAAGTATTGGAGCGTCAAGAGAAAATAAATTACGAATAGATTTTCAGAATAATTTGATTCAAGGACGTGTCGCAAAACAAAAATACCCTAATGATAATTATTATATTGTGACGCAAATTAGATTCATAAAAAAATAAAAAAATAAATATCATGAAAAAACGAATGCTATTATTCTGTTTGTGCATTGTAACTATAAGTTTTCCATGCCATTGCCAAGGTCAAAAAAACAATACTAAAAATTCAAACTTTAAACAGTTTGTAAGCTCATTTGAAACCATATTACCGTCTATCAATTTCAAAAAGTTTGTTAGTAATAAGAAACATAAAGATTTTTTAATGTCCTCCAAAGATGCAATAAGATATTTAGATATGAAAATGAAAGATTTATATTATTGGGAAGGAGATGAGGCAATGGATCCTCCACATACTGTTACTCAAGAGAAAGTTGATTGTACTCCGACTGGAGTATTCAAATACTCATTAAATGACAGTATTTTGATTTTATGCACCTATCAATACAAAGGAGAACAAGATACTACATTCGTACATTTAAACACATTTAATTTAAAAGGGAAGTTGCTACAGAAGTGTTTCGTAGGTGGGAATAGAAATAATCCTTCAGAAGTAATTAGTTTTGTTGTTTTAGACAGAGCTCATTTCAAAGTATTTTATTTTGAGGAAAATGAAGAAAAAGTAAAAAGAAAAGCGGCAACTTATTATTATACTATTGATTATGAAATAACACAACAAGGACATTTTATTCAAAAAACAAAAACGAGTAAAAATTCTCTTAAGGACGAAGTGAATTATTATTATAACTATCGAGCTAACTCTGATGACCCTATGAATAAATATTAAAATAAGAAAGTTATTTGACATTGAGGCGAAAAGAAAGCCTGTCCCAGGCTCTGGCCCCCCGCTGGCGCGGGTCTGTGACCCGTGCCAAAAGAGATGCTAAGACCGAAAAAAGTAAAAGAGAATATAGTAGTGCTTACGATTATGCCGGAGGAAATGGGATGCTAGATATTTTGGTTATTGATTAATGGTTGAATGGCACGGGTCGCAGACCCGCGCCAGCGGGGGAAGCAAACACTTCAAATAATTTCAGTCGTGGCGTTATAAGAATGATCAATCCAAGAGTGCTATTTCAGAACGGAATTATTAACTACTAAACAACAATATTATGAGAACAATTATCATTTTATTTTTTTTCATTTGTTCAATTATTTGTATAGCTCAAAATAAAGAAGATAGCAACATAATTAATTATCAAAATATTTGTTTTAACAATGTTTGTTTAGGCGACAATATAAATACAATGATAAAAAAATGGGGAAACCCAGACAGTATATATATATCAATAAATATAGTAATGAAGATAATTATACGGTAACTTTGAGAGAATATTATTACTTTGACATATATGACCACAATAAATATATGGAAGTTATTACAAGTGCAGATTGTAAAGATAAAATTATTCAATTTGTCAACAAACTCAATAAAAAATTTCAATTTGAAGATAAAGGGCTAAAGCAGATCATAAAAATTGATGATGATACAACTTTGTTAAAACACATTTATTTCGATTCTTATTGTGGATCTAAGAAATTTCAAAGCGAATCAATCAATACATATACAAAATGGTATAAGAGAGATATTCAAACAATGGCTTATCGTCTTGATAAAAATTACAAATTAAAAATAGACTCAGAATATGAGAACAGAATAAAAGGCTCTAATAATATTGAAGTTGTATTAAATATACCAAATGCAATTGAATTTTATAGTGATGATATTTATGCGTTAGGATTTAAAATACAAAATGGAAAGATCGTTATAATTAGAACACTTCTTCTTGATCCATAAATAATCTGATCAAATACCTCCTTTGGGGCAGATTTGCAATTTCTGCTTCCACAAAGACTCTTGTTTTTGCAATGTTTGATGGTAAGGCTACTGTCGGTTATTCTACCACATTAGGGAATTATGTCATAATAGAATCTACAAATAAAGATCACAAATTGGGTTTTGAACAAAACACAATATGGGTATCGTATGCTCATCTTGACTCTTACGTTAATAATATAAATGGCAAAACGATAAAACAAGGAGATTTAATTGGTTATTCTGGAAATTCTGGAACAATTGCTGCAAAAATTGATAAATGGCAATATCATTTACATGTTACAATTTATCAATCCCAGTTGAGCGTAGGCTGTCTGGGGTTGTTCGGCATAGCATCTTTCGCTATGTCGCTGCTAAAAGCAAGGCTCTTGCCTTGCATATCAAAAGTAGAATATGGAAAGCAAGAGCTTTCCTTCTAACTTTGACATAGCGAGACGCTATGCCAAACATCGGTAGCAGAATTATTTACGCTACGGCGAACAGGGTGGATGAAAAACCACCGTCAGGGACCACTGGAAGGTATCTGGCACAAACTCACATGGAGCTGAATTCAAAATAACTCCTGCCTTTACATAGTAGCTTTCAATATCGTTGCTTGTTTGAATAAATATACATCTCATTTTGAATAAACCTCATCTTATTGCATAAAAGATGAGGTTTATTTCATTTTTGTAATATAATTGCATGAACTTTTTACAAATCCGCTTGTTTAAAAAATGAGATTTACAGCTTTATATTGCATTTAAAGCTATTTTTCATTATATTTGCGAATGAAGTAATTACAATTTGATTAAAAATACAAAAATATGGTATTTGATGAAGAAATGATTCAGCGTATCTACGCTTCTCTCCCCGAAAAGATTGCTCTGGTTAAAAATAAACTTCAACGGCCGCTCACGCTAACCGAGAAAATTCTCTACTCTCACCTTGCGGCTAATGAACCGTTAGAAAACTACAATCGAGCTGTTGATTACGTCAACTTCTCACCCGATCGGGTGGCCATGCAGGATGCAACTGCTCAAATGGCATTGTTGCAGTTAATGAATTCGGGCAGACAAACAGTAGCTGTGCCTTCCACCGTTCATTGCGACCACTTAATTCAGGCACATATTGAGGCTAAAACCGATTTGAAAACGGCCAACGAAACGAATCGTGAAGTATATGATTTTCTGAGTTCCGTTTCCAATAAATTCGGCATCGGTTTTTGGAAGCCGGGAGCAGGTATTATTCATCAGGTTGTATTCGAAAACTATGCTTTTCCGGGTGGAATGATGATTGGAACCGACTCTCATACTGTAAATGCAGGTGGATTGGGCATGATAGCCATTGGAGTGGGCGGTGCCGATGCAGTGGATGTAATGGCGGGAATGCCATGGGAATTGAAAATGCCAAAAATTATCGGTGTAAAACTGACAGGGAAACTTTCTGGTTGGACCTCACCAAAAGATGTTATTTTAAAACTGGCCGGAATACTTACCGTAAAAGGAGGAACCAATGCTGTGATAGAATATTTCGGCGAAGGAACTTCATCCATTTCTGCAACGGGAAAAGGAACTATTTGTAATATGGGTGCCGAAGTGGGTGCTACTACTTCTATTTTCCCATTCGACACTAAATCCGCCGAATATCTTAAAGCAACCGGCCGCAGTTCTGTTGCTGAACTGGCATTGAAAAATGCAGCACATCTACAAGCCGATGCCGAAGTAATTGCTAACCCTGAACAATATTACGACCGCCTGATTGAAATCAATCTGAGCGAACTCGAACCTTATATCAACGGACCATTCACACCCGATCTGGCTTATCCTATTTCAGAATTTGCCAAAGCGGTAAAAGAAAAAGGCTATCCTCAGAAAATGGAAGTGGGACTGATTGGGTCGTGCACCAACTCATCGTACGAAGACTTGACCCGTGCTGCTTCTGTTGTAAAAAAGGCGAAAGAAGATGGTTTAAAAGTTCAGGCACAATTCATTATCAATCCGGGTTCGGAACAAGTTCGCTATACTGCTCAACGCGACGGCATTTTGGATGAATTCGAATCTGTTGGTGGTATTATTATGGCAAATGCATGTGGACCGTGTATCGGTCAGTGGAAGCGCGAAACCGACAACCCGGAACGTCCGAATTCAATCATTACTTCGTTTAACCGCAACTTTGCCAAACGCGCCGATGGCAATCCAAACACACATACTTTTATCGGTTCACCTGAAGTGGTAGCTGCTTTGACCATTGCCGGCGATTTATGCTTCAATCCGTTGAAAGACACCTTAGTGAATGAAAATGGCAACAATGTGAAACTCGCAGAACCGCACGGTTATGAATTGCCTCCAAAAGGATATGCAGTGGATGATGCCGGCTATATAGCCCCCGAAATAAACAGCAAAGATATTTATATCGACCCTCAATCAAAACGGTTGCAAATTTTACAGCCTTTTGCTGCCTGGGATGGCAAAGATCTTATTGAACAACCATTATTAATCAAGGCCAAAGGAAAATGTACTACCGACCATATCTCTATGGCAGGGCCATGGTTGCGTTTCCGTGGTCATTTGGATAATATATCCGACAATATGTTGATTGGAGCTGTAAACTCATTCAACGATAAAACAAACAGTGTTCTTGACCCTCAAACCGGCGAATATCTTACTGTTCCCGGATTAGCCCGGAAATACAAGGCTGAGGGAATTGGCTCTGTTGTTGTTGCCGAAGAAAACTACGGCGAAGGTTCCAGTCGTGAGCATGCTGCCATGGAACCCCGCTTTCTGAACGTAAAAGCCATTCTGGTTAAATCCTTTGCCCGTATTCATGAAACCAATTTGAAAAAACAAGGCATGTTGGCTCTTACTTTTGCTGATAAGAATGATTATGATAAAGTTCGCGAAAATGACCGGATCAGCATTATAGGTTTAACAGGATTCACTCCGGGAAAAAATCTCGAAGTAATTTTAAATCATAGAGACGGAACAACTGAAAGTTTTGAGGTTTTGCACACGTATAATCAGGCTCAGATTGATTGGTTTAAAGACGGAAGTGCATTAAATGCAATGAATAAATAAAAAAAAATAAAAATCTATCAACCTTTAAAAAACAAAAATCAGTTTTGCGTGTTAAACAAGTAATGATGAAAAATAATAACAATATAAAATCTAAGGTCATGGAACAAGATTATTTAATTTATAAATTATCGGAAACGATAAAAACAACCAGTCGAATCGACAAAGAATTATTTACTCAGTTTAACGTTAAACGTGGGCTGCGTAATGAAGATCACACCGGCGTATTGGTTGGATTGACTAAAGTGGGCGATGTTGTGGGATACGAGAAACTGCCCGAAGGCGGATTAAAAGCTATTCCCGGAAAATTGTTTTATCGTGGCATTGATGTTGAAGATTTGGCTCATGGCCTTGCCAAAGAAGATAGATTGGGATTTGAAGAAACTGCATTTTTACTTCTTTCAGGATATCTGCCCGATGCAGAAGAATTGATTACTTTCAAAAAAATTCTGTACAATGCAATGCCGTTGAACCAAAAAGCGACAATGAATATTATTGATCTTGAAGGGCAAGACATTATGAATATTTTAGCTCGCAGTGTATTGGAACTTTATACTTTCGACCCAAATCCGGATGATATTTCCCGCGATAATTTGATTCGTCAGTCTATCGATTTGATTGCCAAATTTCCGACCATCATTGCTTACGCATACAACATCCTTCGCCACAGTCAGCAAGGGCGCTCCCTGCACATTCGCCACCCGAACGAAGACATGTCGATTGCGGAAAACTTTTTGTATATGATGAAAGGTCCGGGAAGATATACTGAGCTGGATGTGAAAATATTGGACTTAACGCTCATACTTCACGCCGATCATGGTGGAGGTAACAACTCTACATTTACTGTTCGTGTAACAAGTTCTTCTCAAACAGACACTTATTCGTCCATAGCTGCCGGAATCGGTTCGCTGAAAGGTCCGTTGCATGGTGGTGCCAATATCAAAGTTGTTCAGATGTTTGAACACCTGAAAACGTCTATTAAAGACTGGACAAACGTCAAAGAAATCGATGCTTATCTAAAGAAAATGCTTAATAAAGAAGCATATAACAAAAGCGGTTTAATTTACGGAATCGGACATGCAGTTTATACTATTTCCGATCCACGTGCATTGATTCTAAAAGAAATGGCTCATCAAATGGCTGAAGAAAAAGGTTTGCAAAAAGAATTTGCGTTTCTTCAATTAATCGACGAACGTTCTGTAAAAGCTTTCATGACATTTAAAGGGGATGATATCAACAAACAGGTTTGTACCAATGTTGATTTCTATTCCGGATTTGTATATGACGCTATCGGTTTGCCAACCGAAGTATTTACTCCGCTCTTTGCCATGGCGCGTATTACCGGTTGGACTGCTCATCGTATTGAAGAACTGAACTTTGCAAGTAAACGTATCATTCGTCCTGCGTATAAAAATGTCGGTGATAAGAAATCATTTGTGCCGTTGAAAGATAGATAAAAATTTTCAAGTCTATGGTCAATAGTCTATTGTCAATTCAGACAAATGACTATTGACCATACTTTTTTTAACGATAAAAATATGAGGTGCTTTGAAGAATTAAGAATATGGCAAGATGCACGAACATTAGTCAAAGATATTTATTCTATTACAACTTCCTGGAAAGATTATGGTTTTAAAGACCAACTTCAACGAGCTGTTATTTCTATAATGAATAACATTGCAGAAGGGTCTGATTCAGGTTCTGATAATTTGTTTATCCGTTATCTACAAATTGCAAAAGGCAGCTGTGGAGAAGTAAAAAGCATGTTATACGTTTGTGAAGACATAGAATATCTTTCTCCTGAACAAGCAATAGAGCTAAGAAACAGAGTTTATAATATTTCTTCAGCCATTCAAAAACTAATTGAATATTTAAGGAAACAATCAAATACAACTAAATAATCCTATAGGCAATGGACTATAGACAATAGACATGAAAGAAAAAATAAAAGTAACAAACCCGGTTGTAGAGCTTGACGGTGACGAAATGACCCGAATAATCTGGACATTTATCAAAGAACAACTTATCCTACCCTATCTCGATTTGGACATAAAGTATTATGACTTAGGAATTGAAAATCGCGATTTGACTAACGATGAAGTAACCATTGAAGCTGCTAATGCTATCAAGAAATACAATGTTGGTATTAAATGCGCAACCATTACGCCCGACGAAGCCCGGGTAGAAGAATTCGGACTTAAAAAAATGTGGAAATCGCCAAACGGCACCTTACGTAATATCATTGGAGGAACAGTTTTCCGCGAACCGATTATTTGCAGCAATGTACCCCGCTACGTTCAGGGTTGGACAAAACCAATCGTAATTGGTCGTCATGCTTTCGGTGATCAGTACAAAGCCACCGACACGGTAATTAAAGGTAAAGGAACATTGAAAATGACCTTTACCAACGAAGCCGGCGAAACCAAAGAATGGGAAGTTTATAACTTCGAAGGCGATGGCGTGGCAATGGCTATGTACAACACCGATGAATCAATTTACGGCTTTGCACATTCTTCATTTCAGGTTGCTTTAGAAAAAAAATGGCCGTTGTATCTTTCAACCAAAAACACCATTTTAAAAGCTTACGACGGACGTTTCAAAGACATCTTTCAGGAAGTTTACGAAAAGGAATTTCAGACAGCTTTCCAAGAAGCGGGAATAACTTACGAACACCGCTTAATTGATGATATGGTGGCTTCTTGTATGAAATGGAATGGCGGTTTTGTATGGGCCTGCAAAAACTACGACGGCGATGTACAATCTGACACCGTTGCACAGGGCTTTGGTTCATTGGGTTTGATGTCGTCGGTACTGGTTACCCCCGATGGAAAAACAGTAGAAGCCGAAGCAGCTCACGGAACTGTTACACGCCATTATCGCCAACATCAACAAGGAAAGGAAACATCTACTAATCCAATCGCATCTATCTTTGCATGGACTCGCGGATTAATGCACCGGGCTAAATTAGACAATAATCCAGCACTTCTAAACTTCTGCGAAAAGCTGGAACAAGTATGCGTTGAAACCGTTGAAGCGGGCGAAATGACCAAAGATTTGGCTATTTTAATTCACGGTGACAAGGTAAGCAAAGAAAACTATCTGAGCACCGAAGGTTTTTTAGCCGCCTTGAAACGAAATCTGGATGTAAAATTGAAATAGAAGAATATTACTTTATTCATTTTAGAGGCGCGATTAATCGCGCCTCTTTTTGTTTACTTACGTCGCATGAGACAATTAATAGTACAAAAAAAAGAAGCAACTCTTTCGAGTTGCTCCGTATTCAAATTTAAAGAAATCGTACTATCGTTCCGATTACCCTAAAAATCCTTTTAATAATTTGCTCTTAGCATTTGGTCTCAATTTCCGAATCGCTTTTTCTTTAATCTGGCGAACACGTTCACGTGTCAATCCAAATTCATCGCCTATTTCTTCCAGTGTCATTTCCGTCACACCAATTCCAAAGAATTTCTTTACAATATCACGCTCTCTGTCTGACAAAGTAAATGCCAGTACACGCTCTATTTCTTTAGAAAGTGACTCGTTAATCAACACACGGTCAGCATTGGGAGAATCATCATTGATCATTACATCCAACAAGCTATTGTCCTCACCTTCAACAAACGGAGCATCTACTGAAATGTGACGACCGGATACCTTCATCGTGTCGGCAATTTTGTCGACCGGAATATCCAATACGTCAGCTAACTCTTCAGGAGAAGGTTTGCGTTCGTTTTCTTGCTCAAACTTAGAGAAAGCTTTGTTGATTTTGTTTAATGAACCTACTTGATTAAGCGGCAAACGAACAATACGTGATTGTTCGGCCAAAGCCTGCAAAATAGATTGACGAATCCACCAAACTGCATACGAAATAAACTTGAATCCACGTGTTTCATCGAATTTTTCAGCGGCTTTAATCAGTCCCAGGTTGCCTTCGTTAATTAAGTCGGGTAGACTGAGGCCTTGGTTTTGGTACTGTTTTGCTACTGAAACAACGAAACGTAAATTAGCACGTGTCAGTTTTTCTAACGCTATTCTATCACCGGCGCGTATTCGTTGAGCTAACTCAACTTCTTCTTCAACTGTGATAAGGTCTTCGCGTCCAATCTCTTGCAAATATTTGTCAAGTGATGCACTTTCACGATTCGTGATTGATTTGGTTATTTTTAATTGTCTCATTTTATTGATGAAAATTAGCTTGCAAAAGTAGCTCTTTTTTTTGGTTTTACAAAACCAAAAAATCAAAAAGAATTGCTTCTATCATTAATAGGCTAACAATTTAGTTTATAGTAAGTTTACAAAACCTGAATAGTTTACCGAATTATGATTCAAATTTACAAATAAAAACACAGTGTTGAATAAAATGAAGTGAATATTACCGGTTTATATTTACCACTAAGAATTGAACGCATTAGAAATAAAATTATTTTTAATTGTTGAGAAATATAAAGAACACAAACCCGATATTCTCCGGATTTGTGTTCTTTATTTATTTCAGAATCCGAACCTGAATTTATTCAACCAGATTTATAGCATAATAAACCACCTTACCATTAGGATAAACTCCGGTAATAAAGAGTGCTTTCTCTTGTTCTCCGTTATTTATCGCTGAATCAAAAGCAGCCTTAACATCCTCTGCCGAACGGATAGTCTGATTATTGATTTTGAGAATAATAAATCCGGGCTTAATACCCTGTTCTGCCAATTTACCTTTCGAAAGCGATTTTATCTCAATGCCATAATCCAGACCCAATTTATCTTTGGTTTTGGCATCAATTTCTTTAAATGTTGCTCCCAGTGTATCATCGCTGTCGATCGAAGACACAACACCATAATTTCCCTGACTATTTTTCAACTCAACCTTTAGCTTTTCTTCCGAGTCACCTCTCACAACAGTAACGGTTATTTTATCGCCGGGGCGGTAACGACCAACCTGTTCCTGCAACTCGGCTGACGATGTTACAGATACTCCATTTACGTTATTGATGATATCACCGTCTTTGATTCCGGCACTTTTAGCTGCACTCTGCTCATTCACTTTTTCTACATAAGCACCTTCCATTGTTTTCAATTTCTTTTCTTTGGCCAGCTTACTGTCAATGTCTCTAATTGACACTCCCAACAGTGCTCGTTGCACTACACCGTATTGGCGGATATCAGAAACCACTTTTTGAACAATACTTACCGGAATTGCAAAGGCATAACCGGCATACGAACCTGTCTGTGAAGCGATAGCTGCATTGATACCCACCAATTCACCACGCGTATTCACCAAAGCCCCACCACTATTGCCCGGATTTACAGCTGCATCAGTCTGAATAAACGATTCAATCGGCATTTTAGAATCAATAATTCTGATATTACGTGCCTTGGCACTCACAATACCCGCCGTAACTGTAGAAGTCAGATTGAACGGATTACCAACAGCCAGTACCCATTCACCCACTTTCAGCGAATCGGAATTACCAAAAGCAATTACAGGCAAATCTTTTGCTTCGATTTTAATCAAAGCAATATCGGTATTAGGGTCAGCGCCTATTACTTTGGCTTTAAATGTGCGTTTGTCGTTCAGTGTTACTTCAATATCGGATGAGCCATCCACGACATGATTATTCGTAACAATATAACCATCGTTGGTAATGATTACCCCCGAACCCACACCTTCCTGCATTGGAGTATCGTCCCGTTTCTTTAATTTAGGACTCCGCTGAGGACGTCCGAAGAAATAATCAAAAAGCGGTTCATTCTGAAACTCCCCACCATATTGCTGAACCTTCATTGGAGTTTTGGTTTTTACGTGAACCACAGCATGTATACTTAATTCGGCAGCAACTGTAAAATCTGTCTCCATAGCATTAGCAGCACGAGCAAATTTAGCATAAGTAACCGGAAGCTGATTATTCGACAAATTCAAACTATCACGCTTTTGAGAAACTAAGTTAGTAGTCAGATTTGTTGCCACACTTACCGCAACGACTAAACCGAAAAAGCCGAGCGTCTTCATTCTTTTTGTTACATTCATATTTTCCATTTTTAAATTGATAATTTATTTTCACTTTAGGTAAATTTAGTTGGAAAACACCCTGACTAATCAGGATATTTCTATTGCGAAAATAAACAAAAGTCATTCCTGAAGATTAAAGCCAAATAGATATTTGAATATAATTAACATTCGTTTTTTCGGACTTAACGCGTATTAACGAAGAGGAATTTGTTCGTAAAAAAATCTGAAAATACTGAACAAAAAAAGCCACCCTTTTTGTCAGGTGGCTTTCATTAATCAACTTAATTTTCAGATAACAGACTTTAATTATCTGTCATTTTTTCTTATTTCTTAAATCCGTAAACGGCCAAATCGCCCAGTTCTTCTTCGATACGCAGCAACTGGTTATATTTTGCCATACGGTCAGAGCGGCTCAATGAACCTGTCTTAATCTGGCCTGAGTTGGTAGCTACGGCAATATCGGCAATAGTTGCATCTTCGGTTTCACCCGAGCGGTGCGAAGTAACCGAAGTATAACCGGCACGGTGAGCCATTTCAATAGCATCAAGCGTTTCGGATAAAGTTCCGATCTGATTCACTTTAATCAAAATTGAATTGGCACATCCTAAATCAATTCCTTTTTTCAGGTAATCAACATTGGTTACAAATAAATCATCACCTACCAACTGGATTTTACTACCCAATTTATCAGTCAACAATTTCCAACCATCCCAGTCGCCTTCGCTCATACCATCTTCGATAGAATCAATCGGATATTTGCTTACCAGCTCAGCTAAATAATCAACCTGTTGAGCAGAAGTACGCTTAACACCGGTAGCTCCTTCAAACTTAGAATAATCATAGATACCGCCGCTGTAAAATTCAGAAGCAGCACAATCCAAACCAATCATCACATCTTTTCCCGCTTTATATCCGGCTTTTTCGATAGCATCAATGATTGATTCCAAGGCATCCTCAGTTCCTTTCAAAGTTGGAGCAAACCCACCTTCGTCGCCAACAGCCGTGCTGAGATGACGGTCGTGAAGCACTTTTTTCAATGAATGAAAAACTTCAGCACCCATACGCAAACCTTCTTTGAATGAAGGAGCACCCACAGGGCGAATCATAAATTCCTGAAAAGCAATAGGTGCATCGGAGTGCGAACCACCGTTGATAATATTCATCATTGGAACAGGTAGTACGAAAGTATTTACCCCACCAATATAACGATACAAAGGCAAATCCAGATAAGATGCTGCAGCTTTAGCCACTGCCAAAGAAACACCAAGAATAGCATTAGCTCCCAGGTTTGATTTAGTTTTTGTGCCATCCAGCTTTATCATCAGTTTGTCTATGTCACGCTGTTTCAATGCACTGATACCAACCAATGCAGGACCAAGAATATTATTTACATTGGCTACAGCTTTCAGAACGCCTTTGCCCAAATAACGTTTTTTGTCACCATCGCGAAGCTCAATAGCTTCGTTTTCGCCGGTAGAAGCTCCCGATGGAACTGCAGCACGACCAAGGACGCCTGATTCCAGTAATACATCAACTTCTACTGTAGGATTTCCACGCGAGTCAAGAATTTCGCGGGCAACAATTTTTTCAATTTTACTCATGTTGTTTTTAATTATAAAATTAGTTTTATAATGATTGGTTTTATATCATTATTAACGCCCTGCAAAAGAAATTGTTCGTATTAAAGAGCATAAATACCTGTAAACTTATGTCGAAAAAATGTAGTATTTTTGTGCCATACAAAAAATACAAACAATATGAAACGACTCATCCTGCCCGTTATTCTTAGCCTCACTATCACATCGTGCGCTCAACTACAGCAAGTAGCTAATCAGCTTTCGACATCGCTACCGGCAACATCCGCCAAAACAGTAACAAATTCAGAAAACATATCGGGATTGAAAAATTCACTCAATGTGGGAATAGAACAAGCTGTGGCTAATCTTGGAGTAGAAAACGGATTTTATAAAAATGCGGCTGTAAAACTTTTGCTGCCATCAGAAGCACAATCCATCATCGACAATGCGAAGCTCATTCCGGGTGGACAAGCATTGGTTGACAAAGCAGTACTTTCGCTCAACCGTTCGGCTGAAGACGCTGTAAAAGAAGCAACACCGATATTTAAAACAGCCATTACCAATATGAGTATTACCGATGCAATGGGCATATTGTTTGGGAACAACAACGCCGCCACCGAATACCTGCGCAAAAGCACTTATTTGCAACTGAAAGCCGCCTTTGCTCCAAAAGTAAAAGCTTCGCTCGACAAGCCGTTGGTAGCCAATGCATCCACCACTGCAACCTGGAACACATTAACCTCAGGCTACAACAAAGTGGCTAAAAGTATGGCAGGATCTATCGCCGGCATGAAAACTGTAAATGTCGATTTACAGAACTATGTTACCGAGAAAGCGCTTGATGCTCTGTTCACGAAAGTAGCTGCCGAAGAATTGTCTATCCGTACCAATCCTGCTGCACGTGTAAATGACTTATTGAAAAAGGTTTTCGGACAGTTGGATAAAAAATAAACTGTACTCTACAAATTATACCCGATAAGGTATAATTGAATGCAATTGAATGCAATTGAATGCAATTTAAGCCAGATTATACCCGAAAGGGTGTAATAAATGCTCAACGAAAGCGGAAATTCTAAGTAAAAAAATCTTATCCCCCTTTAGGGGCTAGGGGTTCTCACTCAAACTCCACCACCGTAACACCTGCACCGCCAAACTGGATATGCTCGTCGCGATAGGTTCGAATGCCATTAGTTGCTCCAAGATACTGACGAATCATTTGGCGCAGCGCACCGGTACCTGTTCCATGCAGAATACGAACTGACGCCACACCAACCATCACGGCATCATCGATGAAATACATCACAGCCTGCAACGCTTCGTCACCACGCATGCCACGCACATCAATTTCAGATTGAAACGTAAGTTTACGCTGACGAACTTCGTCGGTGGCAGTATTGCCCAACGATTCGTATTTACGTGCTTCTTTCTTTAGCTGATTATTACTTATTGGTTCCAACCTCGCCAGCTTCACTGTCGACTTCAGATTGCCGAAAGCTACCAACGCCTGTTTATCCTGCATTTCGATAATCGTTCCGGTAGCCGTTTGGCCTTTCATGCGAACGTTCGAACCTACTTTCAGGGTTTCGTGCTCCGCATTTGGCGTAGCTCGTTCTGTCTTTTTTGTATCTGTTTTTCTGGTTAGCTGAAGCTTCGGATTCGCATTTCTCAAGTCCCCTTTAGGGGATTTAGGGGTCTCTTCTTTACTTATCTTTGCCTTGAAATCATCCAACTCCTTTCGCACCGCTTGTGTACGAACCTTTTCGGCATCGGCTTCTTTTATCTGACGAATGGTATTTTCAATCTTAGCATTGGCTTCGCTCAACAAATTCTTTGCTTCATCTTTCGCTTTATTGGTTATTTCCTTACGCTGCTTATCCATACCGGCCATCTCTTCTTCATACTTAGCCAATGTTTCTTCTAAACGCTTCTCCTTCTGACGAATTTGTTGGCGCTTATTTTCCCAATATCGTTTATCGCGTACAATATCCTGCAAGTGCTTATCGTAATCCAGATGCTCCGCTCCTACTTTACCGGCAGCTTCCGCAATCAGATCTTCGGGTAAGCCTATCTTTCGGGCAATCTCCACCGCAAATGAGCTTCCGGGATTACCAATACTCAGTTGGAAAAGCGGTTGCAGGTGTTGACGGTCATATAGCATGGCTCCGTTTACAATACCTTCGGCATCTTCGGCATAATGTTTCAGATTGGTATAGTGCGTGGTTATCACACCAAAAGCCAGATTCCGGTTGAACCGTTCCAAAGTGGCTTCGGCAATAGCTCCACCAATCATGGGCTCTGTGCCCGTTCCAAACTCATCAATCAACAACAGCGTTTTAGGATTGCTGTTTTTGATAAAGAACTTCATGTTCAGCAAATGTGAACTGTAGGTGGAAAGATCATTCTCAATGGATTGTTCATCGCCAATATCAATAAACAGTCGCTCATAAATACCGGCACGACTGCTATCGTGCAGCGGCACCAACAATCCGCATTGAAGCATATATTGCAGTAATACCACCGTTTTCAGACAAACCGATTTACCACCGGCATTCGGACCTGAAATAAGCAGGATACGTTGTTTCTCGTTCAATGTAATATCCAGCGGAACAATTTCTTTTCCCTGTTTTTTGAGCGAAAGAAATAATATAGGATGAATGGCTTTAGCCCATTCCAACTGGCAACAATCATCAACCCGTGGCTTGATAGCTTTGATATCCAGTCCAAAAAGAGCTTTGGCACGCAGAAAATCAATCTGACCCAGAAAATATTGCGAGGAAAAAATAGCTTCGGTATACGGACGCACAAAATTGGTAAAGTCTACCAGGATGCGCATTACCTCCCGCCGCTCTTCCCCTTCCAGCTCCCGAACGCGGTTATTGGCTTCCACCACCTGTTGCGGCTCAATAAAAACCGTTTTACCGGTGGCAGACTCGTCATGAACAATTCCGTTCACTTTGCGCTTAAAAGCGGGCGAAACGGGAATTACCAACCGACCCTCACGCATAGTGGGTGCTACATCTTTTTCCACATAACCATCGGCCTGTGCCTGACGCAAAATGGAATTGAGTGTACGTGAGATACCGCTTTGTACCTGAAAAATATCTTTTCGTATCCGGGCAAGTTCGGGCGAAGCATTGTCTTTTATTTTTCCGAATTTATTCAGAATTGCATCAATCCGATTGACAATCAAAGGAAAGGTCTCGATATCACGAACCAGCTCATGCAAATGCGGATACACTTCCGCTTCGTGCTTGGTCAGAAAAGCAACCAGCAGCCGGACAGCCTCCAGCGCACGCCGAAGATCAAAAACTTCCAACTCATCAAGAAACAAACCTTCTACCCGTATGCGCGACAAAGCCGGACGCACATCGTAGAAATCACCAATCGGCAACTCGTCAGCATCGGTAGTGAGCACGCGCAACATCTCGTCAGTCTGACTAAGCAAGCGCATAACATCGGTATAGTCCGACGAGAATTCTATTTCATCTACTTTTTCGGCACCCAAAGTACTCACACATTTGTCTTTCAACAATTGGCGAATGGTGGTAAAAGCTATTTTTTGTTCGAAATGGTCTGGATATAACATATAATAAATGACCCCTAAAGTCCCCTAAAGGGGACTTTTAGTTAGTTTTGTGTTTTAAATTTGGTAAGTGGTATTGATTCGCTAAATGGAACTACTTTTGTTCGCTGTTTGTGTTTTGAGTTTATTTTCAATAATATAAATACAATAATTATCGCATCATCACATCATCACATCTTTTCAATCCTCTTTGCTTCATCCCAAATCACATCCATTTCGGCTAAAGTCATCGCTTTTAAATCTTTGCCAATGGTAATGGTTTTGGATTCCAGGTAATTGAAGCGACTGATAAACTTCCGATTGGTACGTTCCAGAGCGTTTTCAGGGTTTATATCGTACAAGCGGGCAGCATTAATCAAACTGAAAAGCATATCGCCAAACTCGGCTTCCATTTTATCTTTATCCATCGCGGCAACTTCCGCTTTAAACTCATCAATCTCCTCCTGCACTTTGTCCCAAACCTGTTCCCGTTCTTCCCAGTCGAAACCCACACTGCGGGCTTTATCCTGAATTCGATGCGCTTTGATCAATGCGGGTAATGACATTGGAACACCCGATAAAACGGATTTATTTCCACCTTTTTCTTTCAGCTTCAGAGTTTCCCAGTTTTGCAACACGGCTTCGCTGTTTTCGGCTGTTGCGTCTGCAAAAATATGCGGATGGCGGTAAATCAGTTTCTCGCACAAACCCTGACAGACGTCATAAATATCAAAATCATGTGTCTCATTGCCCATTTCGGAATAAAAAACTATGTGCAACAAGATATCACCCAATTCTTTGCGAATTTCTTTTTTATCGTCGCGAATAATGGCGTCGGCTAATTCATAGGTTTCTTCAATGGTTAGCGTACGCAAACTCTCGAAAGTTTGTTCTTTATCCCACGGGCATTTAGCACGTAGTTCGGTCATTATTTCGAGTAATCGTTGAAATTCCTGTAGTTTTTCTTCTGTTGTATGCATTTAGATAATTAATAATTAATAGTTCACAATTAATAATTAGCACAAAGGTAAGCATTTTTAGGTTTGAATTTATTCATTTGCTGATCCAACTGTCTAAACCTGCCAACACAAATATCAAAGTAGTCCTGACTTTGATAATATTACTGTTTTTGAGAATTTATTGCTGATTTGAATCGGGTCTCGCGAGTTCCAACTCGCGATTATTCATAAATACCGCGAGTTGGAACTCGCGAAACCCAAAATAAAAGACACTTCTGAAAAAGTCCAGACGATTTTATCCCTATAAATCGGACTTCTGGAATTATTTTCGTTCCATTAAGATTATTTAACTTCAAAACTATTGGTAGAATGAAAACTTGCTATACTTTTGCGGTGTACTATTTCACTAATACACTAAAACAACAATTCAATAAATTTCATCATGAGTAAAAATATGATAGACATTCAAAATCTGGAGTTTAGTTATAGCAAACAGACTTCATTACTTTCAAATCTGAATCTTCAACTTGAAGCCGGACGCATCCATGGGTTGCTTGGAAAAAACGGCGAAGGAAAAAGTACCTTGCTGAAACTGATTTCGGGATTGGTATTTCCAAAACAAGGAGAAATTAATGTAATGGGATTTAAACCCGAAAAGCGCCAACCGGAAATGTTGCAGGAAATTTTCTTCTTACCCGAAGAATTACCTCAACTGACACTGAGCATTGAAAACTACGAAAAGGTGTATGCTCCCTTCTACCCGAATTTCAATACTACTCAATTCAATGATTATCTGAAGGAGTTTGAAATTGAAAATAAAAAGTCATTGTTAAACAAACTTTCGCACGGTCAGAAAAAGAAAGTGTTTATTGCTTTCGGTTTAGCAACTAATACCAAATTGCTTTTAATGGATGAACCAACCAACGGACTGGACATTCCATCGAAAGGACAATTTCGCCGTATGGTGGCTTCGACCCTCGACGACAGTCGCTGCCTGATTATTTCCACTCACCAGGTTCGCGATTTGGATAGTCTTATTGACAGCATCACCATTATGGATGGTCACGAAATTGTATTCAATGAACCTACTGAAAACATTACCAAAAAATTACTTTTCAGAGTTGCCGACCGCAACGAAAAAGACGAAAGCGTAATTTACAGCGAAGATACGCTTCGTGGACTATACCAGGTTTGTGAAAATCCTACGGGCGAAGAAAGTAAGTTGGACATTGAATTGCTGTTTAATGCCGTATTTACTGATAAAAAACGGATTATGAATATTTTTAAATAACGACTAAAACACCATAAAACAATGAATACAACATTCAATTTTAACCGCTTAGGGTTATTAATCAAACGATATTTTATTGAAAATAAAAATAAGGAATTGATGTACTGGGGCATTCTTACGTTAGTATTTTGTCTGAATCATCAAACCGATTCGGCCAGAATGATTATCTACATCATGGGATTTATTTTTGCTGCCAAACTGTTCAAGATATTTTCCTACACCCCGGGCGGTATGCATTACCTGCTTATACCGGCCACCCATCTGGAAAAGCTCGTTGCCAATATTTTACTTAGCACGGTTTACTTCTTCGGAATGATTCTGCTGACATTTTCAATTGGCAACATAATAGGCACAAACCTGATTAATGCATTGTTCAATCAGACTAATTCTATTTCCTGGGATATGTTTAGCTTAAGCCAGACGGCTTCAATTGGAAACAATATTCCATCTGCGTTTGGAAGTCCGTTTATTGGAATGATTTTTACATTCTTCATCAGTCAGTCAGTCTTTTTACTGGGTTCTATATATTTCAAACGCGGTGGTCTGGGAAGAACCATGTTAAGTATTTTCGGTTTCTTTCTGCTACTGGTAATCATTGAGTTATTTATGTTTAAAGTAATGTTTGGGAGTTTCTCTGTAACAGGCAACATGATGGCTTCATTCAATTTTACTCCTGAAAATTCACCAACAATAAAGATTATCGGACATGTATTTAAAGTAATGAGTTACTTACTCACCCCTTTCCTTTGGGTGGTTACTTATTTCCGACTAACAGAAAAACAAGTATAAAAAATGGAATTCAACCAATCACAAGCCATTTACCTGCAAATTGGCGATTATATATGCGAACAGATTCTTATCGGCCGCTGGAAAGAAGGCGACCGGATTCTGTCGGTGAGGGAATTGGGCGTAGCTCTGCAGGTTAACCCGAACACCGTGATAAGAACATTTGAATTTTTGCAAAACAACGAAATAATTTTCAATAAACGTGGAGTTGGTTATTTTGTAGAAGAAAATGCTCACAAAAAAATAATTGATTACCGTCGGAAACAATTTTTAGAACTCGACCTGCCCGTTATTTTTAAAAACATGAATTTACTGGGCATGAGTTTTGACGAAATTAAAGTTCAATATGAGGTATATAACAAGTCTAATCAATAAGAAAACTATATGAAAACATCCCAACGTATTCCCAAAGCAATTGCCGTGATTGTCATAGTTGGCATTGGCATCTTTCATAACACGAACAACAAACAAATTATCGAAACCCAATTTCAGCAACTTAGTTCTGAATTAGAAAGCAAGGTGGTAAAATCAGATTCGCTCAATACCACCAACACCGAAAACAGACTATTTATTTACACCAAGTCTATTATACAAACAGGTATTCGCCACTTAATATCAAACATATGAAAACAAGTAACAAATTATTGCTGGGCTTTTTCGGCCTTGTTGTTGCCGCTTTAGTCATTACTAATATAGCTATCAAATCGGAACTTAAAAATGCTCCCTTAACAAACAACCTGGTAGAAATAAGCAAAAACAACAGTTCTCTTTTATTAATTAACAAGGACGTAGTCGTGATGTCAATTAACAAAAACACGACAAAAGAACAAATAAACGACTATCAGACTCAGCTGAAAGAAGCCAATATAATTTTAAATATCAATAAAATAGAGTTTGGTTTAGATAACAAGATAAAATTTTTATCAATATCTGTTGACTGTAACGATGGCTTTAAAGGCTCTGTTGACCAAACTTTAAATGGAAACGAAAAAATAGGTTTCTACCGGATATATGAGAAAAAAGCTCCAAAGCCTTTTGGGATGTATCCACAATAAATAAAACAATCACATTGATTTTTCTATAACATTTAGTATTATTAGTCTGCCATTTTACCGTTGTGATAACGGTAAAATGGTTTTTTAAAAACAATTAATCAGAAGATGAAGAAACTTTCAATACACACCTTAATGCACGTTCCTTTTGAAGGATTGGGATGCATAGAGCAATGGATTAACCGTAACGGTCATTCTCTCAGCTACACGCATTTTTATGACAATTACAAGCTCCCAGATCAGGAAGAATTTGATTGGCTCATTATTATGGGCGGTCCTATGGGAGTATACGATGAAGATATTTATCCCTGGCTGGAAGAAGAAAAAACATTTATTCGCCAGGCCATTAACAAAGGAAAGACAGTGACAGGCATTTGCCTTGGATCTCAACTTATTGCCGAAGCCCTGGGAGCTAAAGTATATCCTAACAAGCAAAAAGAAATTGGTTGGTTCGACATAAAATGCACTGCAGCAGGAAAAACCCAGCCATTCTTAAACGGTTTTGAAGAACAGTTTCCGGTCTTCCACTGGCATGGTGATACTTACGATTTACCTGTTGGAAGTGAGTTGCTGTTTAGTTCCGAAGTTTGTACTAATCAGGCTTTTCTATTCAAAGAAAAAGTGTTGGGACTTCAATTTCATTTTGAAGTAACGGAACAAACTCTGAAAGGAATGGTGGAAAATGGAATGAATGAATTAGTGGAAAGCAAAACAACTCAATCTGCCGAACAGATTTTAAAACAAAAAGAAAACATTAATGCTAACAACAAAAAAATGTTTCAAATTCTGGATTATTTTGAAAAAAGAAACCCCTAACCCCTAAAGGGGGAACTCAATAAGTCCGATAAGTTAACAGCACAACATTTCTTTAGAATAAGAAAAATCAAACAATAGTAATTCTATCCCCTTTAGGGGTTAGGGGTATTATTTTATTGCCTGTTTATGACCTCCAATCCTGCATTCAACCAAACGTCAAGATCTTTATTGTATTCCTGCTCAATATTGAATTCTTTATCCTTTTCCTTTCCCAGACGAACGATTACAGCATCCAGCTTCGGAATAGCTATAATGTATTGCCCCAGCATACCCCGCATATACGATACTTTCAGCCCTCGGTAATTGGCAATCCACATCTGATAACCATAAAAAGTACATGGTACCGGAGGATCGGCTTTTGTTTGACCGGGACGAAGCTTTCGGGTGAATTTTAACCACGTAGCCGGGGTGGTAGCTTCTTTAATATAATTTGAATCTACAACCTGCACTCCATTCCAGGATCCTTTATTCAGAATCAATTGACCCAGACGGGCAAAATCGCGTGCATTAGAATTTAAGCAACAATAAGCTTTTTCCATTCCATTTTTACGGTCGAGCGACCATTGAGCATCTTCTTCAGCCTGAATAGGAGTCCAGAGTTTTTCTGAAGCATAATCGGCTATATTTCTTCCGGTAGCCTTCTGTAAAAGAAAAGCCAGAATTTGAGTTACACCACTTTGGTAGTTGAACCGAACACCCGGTTTTTCAACCAGTTTCTCCGTTAATGCCAACTTCCACAAATCATTGCCATAATATGCCTGAGTAGTTTTCGAGAAAAGCGAGCTATACGATTCATCCCAGTCAACTCCGGCACTCATGGTCAATAAATCTTTTATGGTAAGCACTTTCCCATCGTAGGAAGTCCATTCCGGTAAAAAGTCGCTGACTGGTTGATTCACACTTTTTATTTTACCATCAGTAATGGCACAACCCACCAGAAGTGAAATGACACTTTTAGCCATTGAGAATGAATTTGTCAGGCTTAACGGACTATAATTCTTCCAGTATTGCTCCAAAATAATTTTATTATGCTGAATAACAACAAACCCGATAGTTTTATATTTAGCAAAATCAGCTTCAAATTCCTGTGGAATTTGCTTATTTTCAACATCAGGAGCAAACTCCCACGGTTGCGGGTCTTCCGCTTTCACTACCCTGTTTGCAAAAATTGTATATTGATCAATCTTCGGCATCCAGTGAATTAAAGCCTTGCGAACATAATAATTACCCGGCAATATTAGAAAAATACCTGCCCCGACAATTAATGTCAAAAGCAGATATAACGTAATTTTCCTGAAAGTAAATTTCTGAGAAGTTTTCATAAAGCTAATTATTTTACCCTAACATTTTATATTCAACTCATTAAGAACCACACGGATTTTTTCGTAAGTTTTAATGGTGTTAGGAACTAAAGGCAAGCGTAATTTATTCTCGATAAAGCCCATTACAGCGAGCATGCTTTTCACTCCGGCAGGATTTCCCTCCACAAAAAGGAGTTGAATCAATTCGGTAAAATGATAGTGAATCTGACGTGCACTATCGTAATCGCCCTGCTGAGCCAGACGTATCATGCGGCTAAATTCGCGCGGAAAAGCATTCCCTATAACCGAAATAACACCAACTGCTCCCAGCGTTATCAACGGAAACGTAATGCCATCGTCGCCCGAAATAACCATAAAATCTTTCGGTTTGTTTTTGATAATATCATCAATTTGGGTAAAATTACCCGAAGCCTCCTTGACAGCACAGATATTCCTGAATTCCTTGGCTAGTCGCAATGTGGTTTCAGCCAGCATATTCACACCAGTTCGTCCCGGTACGTTGTAGAGTACAACAGGCAGTGGTGAAGCTTTTGCAATAGCTGAATAGTGCTGATAAAGACCCTCTTGAGATGGTTTATTGTAATATGGAGTAACCGATAAGATGGCATCAATACCACTAAAATCGGACGTATTCAGTTTTTCAACAACGGCTTTGGTATTGTTGCCACCCAGGCCCAATACAATTGGCAATCTACCTGCATTACACTGAACCACGAAACGAGTAACATCTTCCTTTTCTTGCTCGGTAAGTGTTGGTGTTTCAGCAGTTGTACCGCATACCACCAGATAATCAGTTCCATTCTTGATAAGATGTTCTACCAATCGGGCAAGCGCATCATAATCAATCGATTCATCACTTTTAAAGGGTGTTATCAACGCTACACCCATTCCTGTCAGTTTATTATTAATCATCGGTATAAGGAATACAATTTGTTTGCAAAAGTACTGCTTTAATCTTTAGTTTGTATGCTTTTGAGGTAAAAAATTATCTGGTTGAAGAGGTAAGTTTCGTCAATAGGATTTTCAGTTGATTCAGCATTTTGAATGGAAGCTTTTATTTCCTCTGTATCAAGTACAAAATCGTAAATAGGTAAATCTGTTTTTCGGACACCGGTTTTCAATGTAGCTTTAGCATACACAGCTATATATTCCAGTGGCACAACAGGTTTCAACGACAAATCAATCATCAGATCAAATTCCAGGTTTTCGAGCTCATTAACAAATGACGGATTTGGTTTATGAAAAAAATCAATTTGCTTAAGATGTAAAACCCTGAATTCTGGCAATATTGCACTCTCAACCTCTTTCTTATTAATAAAACCCCAAGCCGATACCTTTTTCCCATCTTGTTGCAACTGAGCAATAATCTTACGAATATGTAGATTTTTTTCCTGCAAATCGCTTTCAAACAACAAAAGTATGGTTTTTGCTTTGTCGTAACTCACAAAACGATGATCCCGAGGCGTTTCACTCAGGTATTTCTGAGCACGCTTTTGAAACAAATAGTTATTTAAATAATTCATGGTTCATAATTTAAAATTCATAATTCAGAAAGAAATCAATCGTTTATCATCAACAAAAATGTTTCTTCATCCACTAATTTCACGCCAAGTTTCTCTGCTTTTTTCAATTTTTCCGGTCCCATATTTTCCCCAGCCAGTATAAATGAAGTTTTTGCCGAAACACTTCCCACATTTTTACCTCCGTTACGTTCAATCATACTTTTGTACTCATCGCGGGAATGCTTAGCAAACGTTCCGCTGATAACAATAGATAAGCCCGCCAATGTAGTTCCATGAGCCTGCAGTTTTTCTTCCGATAGGCTCATTTGTAAACCAGACTCTTTCAAGCGGTTTAGCATTTCTATATTCAACGAATCGGAAAAATAAGCTACCACACTTTGCGCAATCCGTCCCCCAATTTCATCTACCGAAATCAATTCATCGTAGGTAGCTTGTTCCAATGCTTCGATATTTTTGAAAGCATAAGCCAGCTTTTTGGCAATAGTTTCGCCTACAAAGCGGATTCCTAAGGAAAAAACAACCCGTTCAAACGGTACTTCTTTCGATTTCTCTGCACCGTCTTTAATGTTGTAAGCCGATTTCGTTCCCAAGCGTTCCAAGCGGATCAAATCAGGGACTTTCAGTGCGTAAATATCGGCAATATTATGCAATAAACCGTTTTGATAAAGCAAATTTATCGTCTCACTCCCCAAGCCATCAATGTTCATGGCTTTGCGGCTCACAAAGTGCTCCATTTTACCTTTTATCTGAGGCGGACAAGCATTTTCATTGGGACAATAATGAGCAGCTTCGCCTTCGAAACGTACCAATGCAGCGCCACATTCGGGACAATTTTTGATAAACTGCACCTTGTCGCCAATCAGAATGCGGGCATCTTTATCCACCGCCGTAATCTTCGGAATAATTTCGCCACCTTTCTCCACAAAAACCATATCGCCGATATGCAAATCGAGCGCTTCGATAATGTCGGCATTGTGCAACGAAGCACGTTTGACGGTGGTACCCGAAAGTTGTACCGGATCAAGATTGGCAACCGGAGTCACGGCTCCTGTCCTACCCACCTGATACGAAACTGAATTAAGTCGTGTCACCGCCTTTTCAGCCTGAAATTTATAAGCAATAGCCCAACGGGGTGATTTAGCGGTAAAGCCCAAAGCACGTTGCTGAGAGAGCGAATTTACTTTCAACACAATGCCATCGGTAGCCACAGGAAGGTTTTTGCGCTCCACATCCCAATAGTTGATAAACGCCGAAACTTCGTCCAGCGTTTTACAGACTTTGGTTGCATCGGATATTTTAAAACCCCACGAATGCGCGGCTTTCAGGTTTTCGGAATGCAAATCGGCAGGCAGGTTTTCACCCAATAAATAATACAGGTATGCATCGAGCTTACGACTGGCAACCACGGCTGAGTTTTGCAACTTCAAAGTTCCCGAAGCTGCGTTGCGTGGATTGGCAAAAAGCTGTTCTTCCTGTTCCTCACGTTCACGGTTCAGGTCATCAAACACCGACCACGGCATAAGAATTTCACCCCGAATTTCGAACGATTTGGGATAATTTCCATGCAACCGCAACGGAATACTGCGAATTGTTTTCACGTTAGCCGTTACATCATCACCTTTTTCACCATCGCCGCGGGTCACGGCCCGCACCAACTCACCATCCTCGTAAGTGAGCGAGATGGATGTTCCGTCGTATTTCAATTCACAAACTAATTCAAAGTCTTCGTTCAACCCTTTGCGCACCCGCTCGTAAAAATCCTGCACTTCACTTTCAGAATACGTATTTCCCAACGAAAGCATCGGATAAACGTGCGCCACTTGTTCAAAACCGCTGGCTATATCGCTACCAACACGTTGCGTCGGCGAATTAGGATCGAAGAACTCCGGGTGAGCCGTTTCCAGTTCCTGCAATTGCCGGAGCTTAGCGTCATACTCAAAATCGGATATGGTCGGCATCGACTTCACATAATAATTATAATTATGCTGCTCAAGTTCGCGACGAAGGGATTCTATTTGGTCTTTAATCATGGTTTATTTACAAGTTGCTGATTACAAGTCACAAGATGCCGGATTATTTTACAAATAAAACAGAGACTATCCTGGTATGCAAAAATAAGAATTTACAGACAAGTAAACAAGCAAATAAGGAGCAGCGTTTGAAATAAAGGAAACTTTGTTTATTCCGACAGGAAAGACGTTGATAAATCTATTCGTACCGAATAATCTTAGCCGGACTAATTTTGGTAATAAGATATGATGGACCAATCATCATGAGAAGTGAAGCTATAAGCGTACCAACATTGAGCAACAAAATATACAGCCAGTTGAAGCAAATAGGAACGGTAGCCACATAGTAAGCTTGCGGATCGAGCGGAATAACGCCAGTGAAGTACTGAATGGCACAGAGCGAAAGACCAATTACATTGCCCCAAAGCATACCCTTGCCAATGAGGAACACAGAGTGATACAGAAATATCTTGCGCACCGACCAGTTGGTTGCACCCATCGATTTCAGAATACCAATCATGTTGGTGCGTTCAAGAATCAGAATGAGTAAACCTGAAATCATATTGAATCCGGCAACGGCAAGCATAAGTATAAGAATGACCCACACATTCATGTCCAGTAAACTGAGCCAACTGAAAATCTGTGGATTGAGTTGTTTGATAGTCTGGGTAGTATACGAATTGCCATCTTTATTGAATTTATTAGCCGTGGCATCGTAAACCATATCACCGACTTCGTCAATGCGGTTGAAATCATTAATCTGCACTTCCAACCCGCTAAAAGACTCGGGCGACCAGTCATTAAGTGTTTGTACCTGACGCATATCGGCAAGAATAAACAGCTTGTCGTATTCAATAAAATTGGTAGAATAAATACCCACAATCTTAAACTTGCGTGCCCTGATTTGTTCCTGAATAAAATAGGTATAAAAACTGTCACCGAGCTTTAATCCAAGCAAATTGGCAAGGTATTTAGATATAACCACCTGATTACTTGGCGTACTTCCCGAAATATCCAGAATTTTTCCTTCAACCAGATTGGATTTGAAAAAATTCCAATTGAAACCGGCATCAATTCCTTTTATCACAATGCCCTGAAATTCAGTGGCTGTTTTAATAATACCAGGTTTAGTAGCAAAGCGCTGAACATGAGTCACTCCATCAATTGCAGTGATTCTTTTAATCAACGCTTTATCAACCTTGATAGGATTGGTTTCGTAGGTATTGTTATTATCAAAATTGGTAATCTGAATATGACCACCAAATCCAATGGTTTTATTGCGAATTTCGTTTTTAAAACCAATAACTACAGCTACGGAAATAAGCATGACAGCAAGCCCCAGTGCAATACCAATGGTGGCTATACGAACGGCAGGACGAGAAACATTTTTCTTACCCTGCTGAAAATGAATGCGCTTAGCTATGAAATATTCTAAAGACATATTTGAAGCCTCCCCTACCCCCTCCAAAGGAGGGGAATAAGAATGTGTTATTTAAAGTTTTTCTAACAAAAGCCTCCCCTTTGGGGAGGTTGGTGGGGCTTTAAATTGTCCGTCCCGGATAAGCAAGTAAAGCTTTACCAAGAACAATCAACGCATGTTTCAGATCTTCTTTATCCAACACATACGCAATGCGGACTTCATCTTTTCCCAAACCATCTACCGTGTAAAAGCCGGAAGCCGGAGCCATCATCACCGTATAACCTTCAAATTCAAAGTCGGAAAGCAACCATGCACAGAATTTATCGGCATCGTCAATCGGTAAACGGGCAACTGTGTAGAATGCACCCATTGGAATAGGAGAATAAACTCCGGGAATGCGGTTCAAACCGTCAATCAGAAATTTACGGCGTTCCACATACTCGTTATACATTTCAAGCATATATTCCGACGAAGTATTCATGGCTGCTTCGGAAGCAATTTGCCCCAACAACGGTGGACTCAAACGTGCCTGACAAAATTTTATAACGTTTTTACGAACTTCTTTATTCTTTGTCACCAATGCACCAATACGAACACCGGTCATGCTGTAACGCTTGGATACAGAATCAATCAGCACCACATTTTCTTCAATGCCATCCAAATGAAAAGCAGAAATATAAGGCGCTCCGGTATAACAAAACTCGCGATACACTTCATCGGAGAAAAGATACAAATCGTATTTTTTCACCAGATCGCGAATTTGATTCATTTCGGAACGGGTGTACAAATAACCGGTCGGGTTATTCGGATTACAAATCAGAATCCCTTTGGTTTTGGGTGTAATCAGCTCCTCAAATTTTTCGATTGGAGGTAATGCAAAACCCTCTTCAATAGAAGAGACAACCGGTTTTACGATTGCTCCCGCAGCAATAGCAAAAGCTGTATAATTAGCATATGCAGGTTCCGGCACAATGATTTCATCACCCGGATCAAGACAACTCATAAACGCGAAGTTCACCGCTTCCGAACCACCGGTAGTAACAATAATATCATCTTCAGTTACATCAATATTGAATGTATGATAATAAGCTGCCAGTTTGGATTTCAAACTTTTAATACCATCGCTCGGACTATATTCAAGCACGGTGCGGTCAATGTTGCGAATCGCATCCAACGCGACTTGTGGCGTCTTCAAATCGGGCTGACCGATATTAAGATGGTACACTTTGATTCCGCGTGCTTTGGCTTTGTCGGCCAGCGGAACCAGTTTACGAATAGGCGATTCGGGCATTGCCTGCCCCCGTTGTGAGGTGTGTGGCATATTTTCAGTTTTCAATTATCAGTCAACAGTTATCTGCATTAATTATATAAAAACGCTTTGCAAAGTCGACTGAAATACATTTTATTAATAATGGCTGCAAAATTAGCGAAAATTACCCGATAATAAAAGAGATTTGGTTACAAGTTGAAAGTAAGTGAGTAGTTAGTAGTCGGTAGTTAGTGGTGGGTAGTTAGTGGTGGGTAGTTAGTGGTGGGTAGTAAGTAGTCGGTAGTAAGTGGTGGGTAGTTAGTGATTTGGAGTGGGTAGTAGATAGAAAGAGTTTTGTTCTGAATTTTATTTACTTCTTTGTAACACATTTCACAACTAAACAGACACGTTATTAATCACCGGCTTCTTACTACTTACTACCGACTACTAACTACCGACTACTAACTACCGACTACCTACTACCGACTACTTACTATTTCAAATCCACCATTAATTTAAAATTAAGCTGACGACCGGTCAGGTAATTAGGCACTGCCAATTGGTGATTATAAACATCAGTAACCCAATAATAAGAATTGACATTCTTCAAATCAAGCAAATTGAAAATTTCCACATTCAACCAAATATTTTTCACGTGTTTCAACCACGTCCTATCCATTGCTTTATCCACTCCACTTACCAACACACGCGATGCACCGATATCCACCCGACGATAAGGAGGTGTGCGAAATGCCGAACGATATTCGGTATTACGCGGTGGACCAAAAGGCAATCCATCAGATAAGATAAATTTCAGTTGCATTTTATACTTTGGATTATTGGGTAAATAATCCTGAAATAACATGGAGAAAGTATAGCGTTGCTCGCTTGGACTTGGCACCCAACCGGGATAAACTGTGGTAGAAGTCAGAATTTTTCCGTTTGAATCGAAAGTGTGACTTAGATACGAATCGCCAATAATATCCTGTTTGGCATTCATCAACGAGAGGTTAATCCATGAATCGGCACCGGGCACCAGTTCTCCGTAGAGTTTAAAATCCATCCCTGCCGTATAGGCTTTGGCATCATTTTTACCGGAATAAAGAATACGCACATTATCTACAGAATACGAAATCACACGATCGGCAAGTTTCAGATAAGCTTCGGTCGTAAATTTAAACGGCCTGCCCCATGCACGAAAATATTGATCGCCACCCAACACAAAATGAAGAGACCGCTGCGCTTTAATACGATTATTCAGGTGGATGTTGACATTTCCCAGAGCGTCGGTTACCGTATCGCGGATTTCTTTATAAAAAGGTGTTTGATAGTAAACTCCGGTGGCAAAGCGAAAACTGAAATCGCGTTTCCAATGCGGCAAGAACGAAACCGACAAACGGGGACTAACCAGCATTTCGTTATTAAAAGTCCAGTAATTAGCACGCAATCCTCCGGTAAGTGAAAATGAACCTGCATCCGAATTCCACCGGTATGTATCCTGGTAAAAAGCTGTCGAACGCCAGGTGGAAAGCCTGTTGGAGGACTTTAAATTATAATAAAGATTTAGTTGTTTATCGCTATTGGGAAGCGAATAACCGGCTGAGTCACGCCATTCCCATTCGCTTATTTTATCCGAAATAATTTCATTTTGCAGGCTTACGCCCCACTTCATTTTATGGTTAGCCACGTTATATTCACCCAAATGAGACAGATTAGAAACAGTGGCATTGAGCCTGTTTCGGGCATGCTGATGATAGGTTCCCACGCCGAGTGACTCGCCGGTTTGTTTGGTAGGATTGGCATTAAGCAGAACATCACTAATCACATATTCGCCCGATATATCGTAAGTTTCATTTTCGTTTGTGTAAAATGACGATGCCAGCAAGCTTAACTTCATTCCTTTGGTTGGTCTAAAATTAAGCGTCAACGCGCCAAACGAAGTTCGAAACAAATCCTTCTCCTGACCACCAAAATAAATGGTTAGCTTACGGGCAGTTTGATACGTACCAAACGATGTTTCACGCGTTTGCGGAACGAACTGATACGAGTTCTGAGAGAAGTTTCCCAAAAATGTGAGTTCAAACTTCGGATTCAGTTGGTAAGTCAAATAAGTCTGATAATCAAAGAACGCGGGATTATATTCTGCTTTCGTATCGAGCGTCCCAAGCAGGTAAGACGAGGTTTTATACCGAATGCCATGCATCTGCGTGAACCGTTTGTTGGCAGTACCTACGTAGGCCGAAGCTCCCAGCAAACTCAACGAAGCAGAAGCTTCAAATTCGGTAGGTTTTTTATATTCAATATCAAGTACCGACGACATTTTATCGCCATATTTAGCATCAAAACCACCGGCCGAAAAAGATACATTCTGCACCATATCGGGATTGATAAAGCTCAGTCCTTCCTGCTGTCCGGTGCGGATCAGCAAGGGGCGATACACCTCAATACCATTAACATACACAGCATTTTCATCAAAATTTCCACCACGCACATTGTATTGTGAGCTGAGTTCATTGCTGGAACTTACCCCGGCAAAAGTAATCAGATACGATTCAATTCCCCCATTGACATTGGGTATCACGCGAAATTTGGTTGGATCAAGCACATCGAGTGTTGAAGTCTGTCGGCGTTGACCTATAACATTTACTTCTTCCATTTGCTTCGACAAAGTCTGAAGCTGAACGGAAATCTGAATAACTTGCTGGTGAGGATGTATGGTATGCCTGATAGTTTGATATCCAAGCATGGAATACACGATAGTAGCCGAATCCTTCACATTCAGCATTAACTCATAATATCCGTTTTGATTGGTGATACTTCCCACAGCACTGTTATCAGGGTGCACACTTGCATTATTAATTGCCCTGTTGTTGACATCAATCACATACCCGTAAACACGCACCCTGGATTGCGCCGACAAGTTTACCGATAAAAGTAAAAGTAAAAAGATATGAATGAGTTTGTTATTCATGCATGTGTGTATAATCCGAAGTTTAATGCATTAATTAATCATCCGCAAATACAGTTCCTAAATCCTGTAACAATTCCTCCACAGAGGTAATATTTTTTTCATTCAACGTCCAGCCATCCTCTGTAACCAAAATATGCACGCCCGCATCCTGCACTACCGCATATCCTGCGCGAGCCAGTGCCCTAAACGTCCAGTACATGCGGGTTTTATCGCCCGACACCCATACTTTTTTTGTCATAGGATAATTCATAGAGAAATTTCCGTTGGAGGCATTGAAAAAATAGGATTTACTTTCGAAAGCCCTGTTGAAGCTACCATCGAACACCAAATCCTCCGGCACACCACATTCAACACCTTTGTCGGCACTCATCAACCAAATCCGGTCGGCAGCCTGAAGGGCCAAATCGAGTTCGTGGGTAGAAAGCAGAATGGCTTTATCGGTTTTGTGGGCTAACCTATGCAGCAAAAGCATAATCTCCACGCGGTTTGGCAAATCAAGATGGGCAGTAGGCTCATCCAACATAATGATTGGCGTATCCTGCGCCAGGGCTTTGGCTATCATAGCCCGCTGACGTTCTCCATCGGAGAGTTCGTTGATATTCTGATGCATCTTATGAGTCAGATGAACCATTTCTATGGCTTCGCGAATAACTGTATCTTCTTCGTCGGTGATATTTCCCCACCAGTTGCTGTGCGGATGGCGCCCCAACGAAACCAGGTTGTAGACCGTGGCATTTTCAATTTCAATCCGTTCGGTAAGTACCAAAGCTATCAGCAATGCTTTCTCAGATTGTTTGAGCTTAATAATTTCTTTTCCATCAATAAGCGTCATACCCGACAAAGGCTTTTGCAAACCGGTAAGCGTCCGCAGCAAGGTCGACTTACCGCTGCCATTCGGACCAATCAGACACACCAATTCACCTGCCCGCAACTGCAAATCAAGTCCGGACTGGATAACATCAATTTTTCCTTTCCGGGAATAACCGATGGTTAGACGTTGTGTGGTTAGAATGCTCATAGACCCCTAGCCCCTAAAGGGGAAATTTACCCCTAGCCCCTGAAGGGGAACTAAGTTAGTATCGTCTATTTTATTTTTTATATCACTCATAATTCAAATTTCAGTAATCGGGTGTAATATATCTTCCTCCCCTTTAGGGGTTGGGGGTTGTCTTATCGTCTTTTTAATATTATCCAAATAATAATCGGGGCACCAAACAGCGCACTGACGGTATTAATTGGCAACGTATATGTTGGTATTTGAGTAATAATATCGCAAATGAGCAACAACGACGCTCCGCAAAGTACCACGGCAGGCAACAGTATTTTATGACCCGACGTGCGGAAAAGTCCACGGGCAATGTGTGGAATGGCTACACCCACAAAAGCAATTGGTCCGGTAAATGCTGTGATTCCACCAGCCAATAATCCGGTGGCAATGACAATCAGGAACCGTGTTTGCTGAATGGAAATGCCCAATCCGCGCGCGTAGTTTTCGCCGAGCAACAAACCGTCGAGGCGTTTTTGCAGAAAGAAAGCCATGCTTATTCCCACCAGAACTACAGGAAACAACACCTGCATATAACTCCAGGTTACGGCACTCAGGCTACCGAATGTCCACATAACAAAAAGCTTGATGGCATCCGGGTTACTGAAGTTCTGCAACACACTCACCAGCGAACCGGCAATGGTTCCGAACATCAACCCCACAATGAGCAGTGAAACTGCATTATGTACCTTGAACGACACACCGACTACCAACACCAACACCACCGAAGCTCCGATAATAGC